>Ga0306921_10000075_pt1 | contig 67139 bp, 95 predicted proteins | sample sta12Cox44000080_FD_203760 | JGI IMG/M metagenome (GOLD analysis project Ga0306921, IMG submission 203760) | Lab enrichment of tropical soil microbial communities from Luquillo Experimental Forest, Puerto Rico - statoxic.12C.oxic.44.000.080 (v2)... | ecosystem: Environmental > Terrestrial >... | reverse complement strand
GGAATATCCGGAGTGTTTCACGGAATCCGCTAGACACGCACCCCCACTTAGCGGCCCAGAGGGGCCCATAGGTTTGTTGAGTCGCGGGAGGGGGCAGGTGCCGACCCTGGCGGGACGATCCGATTGCCAACGGACGCGACCTTGCCGGGCTGGGCATGCTGGGGCGATCACTCCCTGCGAAAGGGAGTTACCTATGCCAGCTGAGCCGCAGAAAGCCTAGGGTTTGCGCGGGCTGGCCTTGCCTCGGTCACAGCCACGTCACACAAACGTGCAGATCTACGCGTGCACGACATGTTGTGCGCTCGCAAGCGCCGTGCAGTGGTTCGCCGACCATTAGCCCTGGTGAGTGAACGCTCACAAACACCGTCGAATCCGTTAATTTCCGTGTTCGCTCCCATACGCGCGCGTAACCTTTAACCTGCATCGCCATCCATGACCTATCGACTACGCTTGTCCAGCTTGAGGCTGTCCAATCGCCATCCTCCCCTTCGGTTCCTTCCGTACACTGAAATGTCAAGCATTGTCGAGTCCCGTGGTCGGTCGTGAAATACGAGGAAACGAGAATTACGCTGGCGCAGAAATGCCTTGCACGCCAGCTGGCCAGCAGATAGGTCGACCGTGGGTGTGATCCTGATCGCCACACGCCAGCTGCGCGGCCACGAATCGAGCCCGTGCGAAGTAACGCGTTACGGTATTTCTCGCAACAGCGATCGCCAGTAGCGAAACGTGCGAAAAGATTGCGGATATTAGAATATCAAAGAGCCTAAGCGCTTGCCAGGTATGCAGAAACGCATGGATAATGCATGCTTCAGACGTTGCTTATGACAGCCAAGTGTCCTATATAGATAGGGCGCAAGACAATCTAACCCATAGCCTGGAGTCAGAAATGCCATGAAACACCGTCCTACCTACTACCTAGGCGAGACACACAGGCGCCGCGTCAGCGAACGCTGGTGTGTAGGCTTGGTATGGTTCGCGGCCATCGTGCTTGGTGTCAGCGCGGTCGTGCCAGCGATCCTCTACATCCCATAACCGGAGAGTCCATCATGACAAAGCTTTCTGACTGGTTGAACGGTTTCGACCATATCACCGCGGTAACCCCGATGACGGTCACGATCGGCAGCGCGACATATGAGGCTTGCTCTTATGTGGCACGGTTTGAGACGCTGGAAGGATCGCGCGCGTACGCCAACGGCGAACGGCATTACGACCGTTCCTTGATCTATTGCCTCGGGAAACTCCCCAGCTGTTATCTGCGCTCGTCGCGGCACGCCTTCCTGATAAACGACGATCCGGCCGATTGGTTCATCTCGTCGTATTTCCCTGCGATACAACCTCGCAGGCAAGCTGCGGGGAGTCGTCAAGCTTCGGGGCGTCGTCAGGCTGACGTGCAGCCTACGGATTTCCATCCTTTCGGCGCAACGTTCATGCTGTCGCCTTGGGATTCGCCTTGCGCGATCGACGAGTATGAGTCGCGCCCATACAGGCGGTTGCGCATCAGCGTGACGCGGGAGGTTTGACGATGGCAAACATACGTAGACTCGCAGCTGGCGTGACCATTCAAGACGCGACGGCTGATCAGATCGCCGCGATGTCGACGGCACAGCTGCGAAACCATCTTTCGCATGCGATCACGCGCTACGACCGAGCGCAAGCTACCAAGCGACATTACAACGTCTACGCGCTAGGAATCTACCTGCAGCGCGTTGATGACGTGGTCGATATGCTGAACGAGAAAGTGACACTCGAAACGGCATTACGTGGCCAGTTTTGTGATCGTCTGCGCGACCACATGCTGCAAGCCTGCGGTTATCAGCCGTAGGATACGACGCAGCTAGAGTCGCTCGCTTTGCCTGTCGCATCTTTCGACCGAGCGGGCGACTCAATGGTGCGCCGCACCTCTCAAAACAGGAGTCCTTCATGGCGTCTTATCCCAAAATTCTCTCTACCCTGCGTCGACACAACAAAGCGTCGATGCGGGATCGTTGGCGTGCAGCGTACGCGTGGCAGCGCAGCAATCCTAAAAGCTACTGCGTCGACGACGATGCGGCGATCACCGCGGCTTTGCGTAGGCTATTCGTGCAAACCCGCATCGTGCGAGCGCGGATGAATAGCGGGCGTTCAGCCAGCTATCCCGAGACGGCTCTATTCCATCCCGCCACTGGGCAACAGCTGTCACCCTGGCAATTCTGATCTCACCCACACCCAAGGAGTCACACTGTGAAAAAGGAATATGATACGGCCATCGTCTGCGGCAACGTGCGGGCGTTCACGCGCGCGCTGCCACGCCATCCCCTGACGCGTGATCGTAAGGGTCGCATCCGGAACCTTGCCACCCTGCGGCGCCGCGCTGCTCTCCGCGTGGCAGCATGGGGGTTTGCTGCGCTGATGCTGGCAGTGAGCACAACAATCCCAGCGTACGCCCGCGGTGGTCACTCAGGCCACATGGTGCACCAGAGCGCAAGCGGATCACATAGGGCGAAGTGATAAGGAATCCCGCAATGGCAGACAAAACCCCGTGCGCGCCAGTAATCGCGCAGCTATATCCCGAACCGGATATTAGCATCCTCGCCTTCGTTCAACACTATGGGGAGTTGTTCGCTACGCGCGAGATACGCTTGGCAACCGCTGCCGACGCTAGCGATAACCGCGATCTGGGCGTAAAGCGCGGTCAGATCATCTTGGTGATCAACTAAGGAGTCACCCAATGCGAGTCAATCAACTGGTAGACGTTCTGAAAACTACCTATCGGGCGCCGCGCGATAAACAGATAGCGATCTTTGCCCGCGGCTTGCCTGGTGTTGGCAAGTCGGGCGCCGGCAAATCCGCTGCCCAACAGCTAGCTGGGGAGTATTCGCTCGAATTCCGGGATCTAGATCGCCAGCCATGGTCAGAGGAGTGCTGCAAGTCGTTCTGTTACCTGCAGCTGCAAGCAACGATCGAAGATCCTATTACGCTGTCGGGGTTGCCGGCGAATGATCCTGACGATCCGCATTATGCCGTGTTCAAGGCGTTTAAGGACAAGCTCCCGACTGGTGGTCGCGGTATCCTCGAAATCGCGGAGATCAACACGGCGCCACCAAGCGTGCAAGCTGGTTTCTATGCTTTGTTTTTGACTGGCAAGCTTGGCAGTTACCACTTGCCAGATGGTTGGCTTGTCTATGCTACGGGCAATCGCGATGGGGATCGTGCTGCAACGCAACGCATGCCTACACCGTTGATCGGCCGCTTGTGCTTTCTCGATATAGAGATTGATCTCGCTGCATGGACTCACTGGGGACTCGAGAATGGCGTGCGACCAGAGGTAATAGGGTTCTACCAGTGGAAACCAGATCTCTTCGATACATTCGACCCAACATCGACCGAACCATACTCTGGGCCGCGGAGCGCTGCGCGCGCCAGCAGTATCTGCGACTGCGGTTACAACGGGCTGGAATCTCAAATGATCCAGGGAGTCGTCGGCAAGGGCGTTGGCACGGCCATGGTCGCATATTTCGAGATGGCACGCAGTCTTGTCACGCCCGCCATGATCGTTAAAGATCCCGCCGGCGCCGCGATACCTGACGAATTGAGCGCGCTGATTGCGACCATAACCGCGCTAGCCTTTGTCGCAGATAAGGATAACTTCGCGGCGATCATGCAGTATCTGCAGCGACTGCCGCAGGAATACACCATGCTTGGTTTGAAACTTGCGACCAAGAAAAGGCCCGCGCTAGAGCAAACCATGACGTTTATCAGCTATGCGTCCAAGCCAGAGGTACGGGCATTGTTCACGGCAAGCTGACCACCATCTACTCACCATCCCAACGACAGGAGTCCATCCCAATGACCACGCTTTCAGAACGCGCTATGATCGTCGAATTGAGCGTGCACCTCCCGCAGAAATCGAAATATGAGAAAGGCATGAGCGCCCAAATCGCTCACGAATTCGGGACCGATACCGAGATGGCCAAAGTCACGAAACAACTGTTTGCGCAACAGTCAGTCAAACGGTTGACAGCCGCCGCGACCGCGTTGCGCACGTTCTGGGAGTCCAAGACTCTCAGCTGGGGACGTGGAAAGCTGATTCTGCCATCCGCTTTGTATTTCGATGCTATGACGACGCATGCCAAGCACGAAAATGAATTTACCGTGGCACGCGACGAGTTTCTGGATGATTACGATGCCGTCAAAACCGAGGCAAAGCGTCGACTCAACGGCGCATATCGGGAATCCGATTACCCCACGCGCGCTGCGCTTGCCCGCCGCATTGGCGTTGAACTAAACATCTATCCTTTGCCTGACGATCGCGACTGGCGAGTCTCACTGGGTGATGACGAAGAGCAACGCATTAGGGCGCAAATCGCGCAGTCGACCGAGCGTCGCACGACGGAAATGATCCGCGAACTATGGGGGCGCGTGTATGACGTGATCGGCCATCCGGATAAGGGATTGCTCGGCAAGCTTGAGCGCTATTCGTGCGACCCGGAATCGGGCAAGGTACTCTCTACGTTTCGTGACTCGGCGATCGAGAATCTGCGCGATGTGGTGAACGTCTTAGGGCCGCTCAATATCACGCACGACCCGGATCTAGAGAGCATGCGTCAGCGTTTGCTGGGTGGTTTGTGCGGGCTAGAAGCTGACATCTTGCGCGATAGCCAGCTGGAGCGCGCAGCGGCCATTGACGAGTGCAAGTCGCTACTCGACAGCATGGCGTGGTTTACGGGTGACGTGCAGCTAGATGTCGCGGAATAATCGACGCAGCTAGAATCGCCCGTACGCGGGCGATTCTATGGTGCGCCGGGCACCTCCGAACTAGGAGTCACCATGAAACAATCCGCTGAATTCACTCGCTTCAGTCAAGCGCGAACCAAGCTGGTAATGCAACATGTTTTCTTCGCCCATCTCGCGCTCGGCTTGCGACTGGTCGAAGATCCCACGTTTAGCAATCCAGCGGCCACCGATGGCCGGCGCCTGATCTTTAATCCCAATATGACAGCATCGTGGTCTGCGGCCCAGATTATGACGACCGTTGCTCATGAGGCTATGCATTGCGCGCTAGAACACCCCATGCGACTGGGCACGCGCGATCATAGACTCGCAAACACAGCCATGGATTATGTCGTCAATCTGATCCTGACAGACGTTGGATTCGAACCCGTGCCGAAAGACTATTGGTTATGTGATACACGCTTCGCAGGCATGGCTTGGGAAAAAGTCTATCGTATCCTCTGGGAAGAACGCCAGCAGCAGCGGCCACCTGGTCGCAGCGGCAAAAGCGGCGGTGAAGGCTTACAAGACGTGCAGCCGCCTACCGCGGGTGATCAGCCAGCTAGTCCGGCAGATCTGGAAGAGCTAGCAGAGCGGTGGCGCGAGAAACTGCTACAAGCCGCGCAGCTGGCCAAGCAACATGGATCGTTGCCTGGCAGCATGAAGACTCTGGTAGAGGAGGTCACGGCGCCCAAGGTCGACTGGCGCGCGCAGCTGCGGGAATTTCTGCGGGCACGATCGGCGGGTGATTATAGCTGGCGCCGGCCGAACGTTCGCCATATCGGCAGCGGCGCGTACTTTCCCGCGCTGCAGGACGAGTCCACTATGGGCACGCTGGAGCTAGGCGTGGACTCGTCAGGCTCTAACTGGTGGGCAATGCCGCTGGTTTGCGGCGAGCTAAACGGGATACTCGATACCGTCAAGCCAGAGCGAGTCGAGGTGATCTATGTAGATGTCAAGGTGCACCATGCCGAGACGTTTCGTGCGGGTGACTACCCCGTGCGCATCGAGCCGCATGGTTGCGGTGGCACGCACCTCGCCCCAGTATGGGGATGGCGTGACTCGGCTGATAACCCGGCGCCCTATGAGCCAGACTGTGCAATTCTGGTCACTGATCTCGAATTGAACGTCAGTGATCTGGGCAACGATCCTGGCTATCCCGTGCTGATCCTGTCGACAGCTGGGCGTGACGCGCCGATGGATGGCCCGTTGCCGTTCGGTAGGCTAGTGAAGATCGATCGCGATCAACTCTAAACCCCTAACCAAAGGAGTCATTATGAGGTATCCCATTGTCGAGGTGACTCAAGTGGCGCAGTGCACCATCGCCAAAGATCCCGCCGGCTTGTGCCACTGGGTGACGCTGATCAAGTCAGCGGATCACGTGCTGATCTTTCGCGCGGAGATGCGGACCAAAGCCATGGCTGAGCAGCTGGCACATATAGCGCTGGGGATGCGCCGCGACGTCCTCGCCTTTGTGCAGCCACCAGGCGGCGCCGTGTATGAGGTGACGGCATGACCAGATCGCAACGGATGGAACAAGCGCTCGCCAGCGCCAGCGCGGAACTTGACAAGCTACTGCGCGCCAATGCAGCGCTAGGCGTGGCAGTCAAGGCATTGGTCGCGACGGTCGATCAATTCCCTAATGACGCGTGGATTGTGCATCATGTGGCTCGCGCTTTGGTCGATATAGAATGCACGACCGAGGGACTCTTTGTTCCATGGTCGTTTGTGGCTGAGCGGCCCAGCGAATGATCAAGATTGTCAAGCGCAAGCAACGCAAGGGCGCCGCGGATAAGCCTGCCATGCGATACGCTCGGATCTTATCCGCAATCGATCGCGCTGCGCGGGAGCAGGCACGCGCGGAGGAGCGATTGCGTGATCTGCGCGCCCGCAGCAAAGTGTATGAGCGGAGACTCGGCCCCGAGCGGGTCGACGAGATCAAGGCACGCTTTCTGAGCAACCGATCGCTCAGAAAGCAAGCCGCGACCACCAAGCGCGACGCGCTGAAAACGCTTGGCGCTGCTGCAGAGCTGGCGTATCGGCTGGCGTCTATGGGGGATCGTCCAGGGATAGTGCATGCGCAAACCTATCGGTTCGGTCGGACTCGCAAATATCACGGGTTCATGGCGCGCTTGCCACAAGACAAATTTTTGCTCTGGCATCCCGTCAAGGGGTACGGCTCAGCGGATCAGAACACCGGCATCGGTAACGCCGTCTGGCATGGCAAAACCCTGCCCACATGACAAGGAGTTCACGTCAACCCATGACGCACTTATCATTTGCGCCGCTGCGGGATGCGCCGCCTGATCCCGTCAAGATACACACGACTCCCGTGCTCGATGCTGCGTTAGACGGCGGATATGTTCCTGGCGCCGTCATACTGATTGCCGGCGCTCCGGGCGCCGGCAAGTCAACTTTGCTGCTGCAAGCCGCGGGCGCGGTCCCTGGCGCGATCTATGTAACCGGCGAGGAAACGGCCGCAGCTGTTGCGCTACGTGCCAAGCGCTTAGGCGTCGATGGCGACGTGCGGCTTGCTGTGTCCGATGACGCGGACTCGCTTGCAGCCGACGTAATGGAGATGCATCCGCCGCTGGTAATCGTCGACAGCTTGCAAACCGTGCGGACAGCAACTTGCAAGTCAGCAATGGGCTGTCTCGCGCAAATGCGCGCGGCGAGCACCGTGCTGATTGGGGCCGCCCGCCGTTCGGGCTCAACCATGGTCATCGTTTGCCATGAAACGAAGGCTGGGGGCTTCGCTGGTCCGCGCGCAGTCGAGCACATGGTTGACGTGGCGTTACGTCTAGAGCGCGCGCCGCGCCAGCTGGTAGCGATCAAGAATCGACATGGTCGCGCGGATACCCCGGTTCCGGTCGCGATGACCGCTAAGGGCGTCGTGCTTCGCGACGGCGAGCGGGATATTGCCGGCGAGGTGCACGAGGTGACGGCCAGCATCGCACGCATGGCTGACATGATGGCCAAGCTGCGGGAGGAGATCAGGCGATGAGCTTCCGACGGCGATATGCGAAGCGGCGGCGCGCGCGGGAGACAGAAGCGCGACAACTGCAATACGCACATGAGCTAGCGGATGCCCTGAACCCGTCGCCTTGGGAGGCATTCGACAAAGCGATACGGGACGCACTCACGTTGCCGATGCCGACATTCTCGACCAGCTACACATGCGACGATGATGCACAGATCGACGGGGACGATCCCTGAGTGCCCGAGTCGGTCCCCGAGCTACGACGGGTCCGGCTCCTTACTCTCGCGCTTCCTCGCGCGCGCCGCGGCCCGTGCGAGAGCTTTCTGACGGCGCCTTGTGGCATCGACGTGGCGAGCACGCTGTTTGACGGCCCGGCGGCCGGCGGCGGACTCTTCAAACGGTTTCCATGCCGGATTCCAGCTGACGTGCTGTTTGCGCTCCGACGGCATCGCGGCGCTCGGGACATCGAAGATCCCCGGCATATCAGCTGCTCGCTCTGACATCCCCTTGGGGATAGATTGTCGCTGCGCTTCTTTCTGAGCGATGACAAGTTTATTCCGTAGCGCTTCCATCGCGTCGCGCTCTTTGGGATGAAATCCTTCTAGCCATTCGCCAGCCTGCAGAAACCGGATCGCGTGTAGGATAGCGTGACATTCGAGCTGCGTGATCCGTAGTCGGCCGCGCATGCTCAGCGGCACCAGGCGGCGATGTGGAGGGAGTCGGTTTACCAATGTAGGATGACGAGGTCCGTCTCACGATGCCGCTGATTGGTCACATGCGTGATCCCGCATCGCGCCAGAATCCCTTGGATCACAGCTATGCTCATGAGCGTATCGACCATGGTCGGGCGAAAATGCGCTTGGCGCTCGCCGCGCAACCCAGCAGCCAACATCGCCGCGGCAAGTCTAGCTTCTAAGATGAATTCTGGCGAGTGCGAGGTGGAAGCGAATGGTGCTGCGGGCGCGCTCAAAGGCCGCGGAGATGTATCGGATGCTATGGCCGCTTTGGTAGAGCTGGATGATCTCGCGGAGCTCGCTGGTCGTGACTTCGCCATTGACCTTACTCATAATATGTCGGCGAACAGCTCGCCATCACCGCGGATGCGCCGCTCTGCCATTGCGGCATATTCCGGGTTAAGCTCGATCCCGATGCAATCGCGTTGCAACTGATCAGCGACGAGCCCGGTTGTGCCGGCTCCGAAGAACGGGTCCAAAACTACACCCGGCACCGGAGCGCCCGCATCGCATGAGCATGATGCTTGCCAGCCGATGGTTTCGGTCTCCGTAACGCCGCAACCCTCGTCACCGCGCCAGCCAACGGTCGTTTGCAAGCCTTTGCCAGACGGTCCAGCCTTTACGCTATTCCCGCGCGTCGACACAAAATCCTTGCGCACAACCCGACACACCGGCGCCCCACACGCGCCGCATACGCCCTTTTCAGACGTTCCTGCCTTGATGCAGATGCGGGGGATCTCGGTTGGGAACGTGGCGAAGTGCGCTTCGGCAAAGGGCTCGGGCCCAAGGTGCCAAACATTGCGGAGATTGCGCTTGCCGGTTCCCGCCACATGGCCACGCCCAGACGCTGGCTTGTCTGCTGAGTTATTGAAACTGTTGCCGTTCGTATAAGACCCAGCTCCGCGGAAATATTCGCGATTGTCGGTTTCGCTCTCCTCCCTCACAGCCTCGGCATCGTAAAAATATTTGGCCGCTTTCGTCAGCAGGAGCACCGGCTCCCAAGCGCTCGTCGGCCGATCAGTGCAGCTTTCGGGCATCGGAGATTTCTTGGTCCAGCAGATCGCGCTGCGCACGTACCAGCCGTCTTCCTGCAGCCGGATCGCCAGCCGCCAGGGGATCAACATAAGGTCTTTGGGTTTGATGCCCGCCGCGGTGCCGCGCTTGCCATTATGAAACGACCCAGCATTGCGATCCTGCTTGGGATTGTGGCCACCTGAGCCAGACGAGCCAGCGTAGCTATCCCCGATATTCAGCCAGCAGGTCGCGTCTTTCCGCATGACGCGCCGCACCTCGCGCATGATCTCGACCATGTGGTCTAGGTAGAGGTCGAGCGTCGGCTCCAGCCCGAGGTCACCGCTCCAGCCGTCAGGCCACACCTGCGGCTCTGTGCCGTAGGAGCGCAGCCCGTAATACGGCGGGCTCGTCACGACGCAATGCACGCTCTCGTCCGGCAATTCGCGGAGCTTATCGAGCACGTGGCCGATGAGAATGCGGGTGGTCATCTTCTGACGATGCGGCGCCATTGGTCATAGTAGATCCTGGCGCACTCGACGCAGCGGCCCTTCAGCGTGTACTTTTTCCCGCCATGCCCGTGCTTGCACGGTTTGCCTATGTAGTGCGCCTTGCCTTGGCGCATTGCCTCTTGCTTCGCGGGTAGCTGGTGCGCGGGCATGGCGTGGCATTCCTTATGGCCAAACGATGTTAGCCCTCACAATGTAATCCCCGTGCGACGGGCGGTCAATCTGCGTGACTTGTACAATCACCCGATTTTCGAGCGCCGCCGCCGGGATGTAGAGCAGATCTCCCTCGATCGGCGCCGGCACATCAGGGTGACACATGAAGGCGTAATCATGCGATGGGCTGCCCACGGGATCAGCGTTGAACAGCCGCACCGGCGGGAGCTGGCCGTTGTTGATGGCGTCCGCGCAAGCTTGCAGCAGCGTCGGATCGGGAGGCGCGATGGTCATAGCAAGAGCGTCCTGTCTCCGCTCTTGCGTCTATTCTCTGACTGAGTGAGCGGTCTAAGATTGGTGAAGTGGAAACATTGGCGCTGCTGCGCCTGGTCGGTTAGATACCTATAGGTTTACGGTGTCCTCATCCCGGGCAAAAAAGTACCGCCGCACATCGTCGCGTAGCTGCGGCTTGTTGCCGGCGAGCTGCAGCACGCCGTTCGCGTCGTAGGTCACGTCGACATAGGGATCATATTGATTGCGCTGCAGGATCTGCCAGCGCTGCTCATACTGCCGGTTTTGATAGGGACCGTGCCAATAGTGCACGGCAAGTCCCGGCACCAAGCCAACATCGCGATGGAAGCGCTGCAGGGCGTTGCTCTTCCAGGCGTGCAGGTAATCCGCGTATCGCTGCGAGATGGTCGACGATGGCTCCCCGTTCTGCACCAGGTTCAACAACCCCTGAGCCATGTGGTGGTCACCAGCGCCGACGATGCAGGCGTCCAGCATCCCGCCGAGCGCGTTCCATGCCTCACGGGTGTAGGCCCACGCGCCGCCAGGGTAGCCATGCCCCTGAAGCCGGACCGGATCGCAGGCGCCGTAGGGACCGAGGCAAGGGGGAATGTCGCCGGCCGCGACCGCATCGGTGAACAGCTTCATGATGCTGCTGCCCTTGCTGACGTGTTGTCCCTGCGGACCGAGAAACACGAGCTCGCTCGATATCTGCACGATAGGCCACACCTGAAGCGCAGCTAACGTGTTTTCCACCCAGTGAGGGTCGACCATGTGGATGTCGCCGTCGACGCACGCCGCGTATTCCCAGCCTGGGGTATGCATCGAGGCGATATCTTGGCCGTTCTCTTTGTGCCAGAGCAAGTCACGGGCCGGGAGACGTACCCTTGTCACCCCGGCCCGGTCTGACAGATCGTAGGGATAATTGCCTTGCTTCAATTCGACAGTCGTAAGCCGAGCGCCGGCCGCTAGAACGCTCGTTTCGAAGCGCTGAAAGTTCTGCAGCCGTGACCGCCAGCGCTGCGGGTTATCGTAAACGGAAAATACGTGAAGATCTGTCATACATTCGATCCATTAACACATGGACAGTCAAACCACCGTCCTAACAATCCACGGGTGGATAATATGCTGGGCACGCCTTGTTTGTGCAGAGATCTCCATGCAGCGTATTTTTCAGAGGACAGCTGCCCGTACCCTTACCCTGATTGTGCGGGCAGAGCGCGCATTTCAAGCCGGTCCCCGTTAACGCCGGCACGCACCGGGAGCAAACCGATTGCGGGGCGCCCATGACGAGCGCGCACATGGTCGGGGGGAGGGTCGACCAGGTAATGGAGGCTTCGTCAGACATCGCGAATACGAATACCCAGGCTCTTTTGCCAGCCAGGCAACCCAAAAGTCATGGTGAATGTGCTGTACAACATTTGCTCAATCCCTAGCGACCGGCATACCGCCCGAATTTCTGGCGCATCGCCATGGTCAAATACATTAAACCCAGGATCGCGCACATCGAAAATCTTATCCCCCGACGCCAGGGCGCGCTGATGAGCGGCCCTTATCGCATCTACAAACTCTACAACATTCGTCATCTCATTTCACCTCGTAGTCAACGCATTCATACCGGCATGTCTGCAGGTTGTATTCCAAGTCCGTCACGCACGGACAACCTATCTCTTCGAATCTTGCCTTTAGATGATATAATTTTGCCATCGTTTGATTTTTCCTGCCCTCAAATAGACTTGGTCGGAATACGCTAAATCCTTGGTCTACTATATTATCCCAATGACGCGAGCCAGCAATATCTTCCAGAAAGGGTGGCGATTTGCGTGCATTTATATCGCCTGTCTTGGATGGGTGCGCCAATATCTGAACGTGCACAGAAAAATCTTTTGCGAAATTCAGCGCTTCATTCAGGCAATCGCGGATCCAGTCTGTTTCTCTTTTGCCATCGGGGCGCTCCCATTCAACCTTGTTGAACGGGTCAAGCTGCACGATGCGCGCGCCATATCTAACCACGGCGCTCTCAGCTTTGTCCAAAAACCAGCGGTATGATGGTTGCCTGTTAGGATGCTGCAGCCACAAAAAATGCTCTTCAATCCAAGCATCCGCCTGCGCAATCTGCGTGTCATCTAGAGCGCCGATACGTCTTCCCCAAAAAAACTGGCGCAAACGTTTTTCATGATGAGGGCGCGCGCCCGTCTCAAAGCTCGCGAGTGCCGCGATCTGGTTGTGCGCTCGGCAGACGTTGAACCATAGTTGCGAGGCTAGCAGGGTCTTGCCGTGTCCAGGGTAGCCTGTGAAAACGCTCAGCATGCCAGGGGCCAGCTTGATTTTCTTGTCCCACTCCGGAAATCCCGTATCCCACGTCACGATGGGGGCTGGCTGCGGTAGCTCCGACATCCGATAGACGCCGTCGATCGGCCATTCCTTAGCGGCGATGCGCAGGTATTCGCCGGCGCTCTGCGCGCCCCAAGCAATGAGCGCATCATTCAGATCTTTCATGCCGTCGGGCCAGTCGATAAACCAGCACCGCGCGGGCCCCAACAGCTGCACGAGATCCTGGCGCAGGGCCAGCCCAGGCTGATCGCCATCCGTCGCCAAGATAAAGCGCTTAGTCTTCCGCAGCCCCTCCTCTAGGCCCCTCTTGACGTAGACGTACCGATCGGCCCGAAACGGATCCTCTGAGCTTTCCCGTGGCGCGCCATTAGGCACCGACAAGATGCCATCGAGCCTCACGCCAGCCTCGCGGGCCGCCAGCGCATCCATCTCGCCCTCTACAATAAAAACCTGATCAAGCGAGCCCGACAACACAGCATCTAGATTCCAAAAACGAAGCTCTCCACCTTCTCGCATACTAAATGTTTTCTCAGATATCGTGCGATACTTGGTATTCACGATTTCTGATCCGCGCACATAAGGAAAACAAAGCACTTCTTTGCCGAATTTAGTACCTGATGCGACGCCAAGTTCCTCCAAAGTCTGTCGGCTTATTTTTCTGTCTCCCGCCCACTTGACGGCGGCGCTCGAAAGTCTCATGAGGGATAAATCCTCGCCACTCGCAATGATGGCAATGAAACACCACGCCGTCTGCCGTGCGCTTGGCGCTGAGTGGCTTGGCATGTTTGTGAGATCGACGTGTCGATTGGCACTTGGGACATTCCATGGCGACGTTGCCGGCATGACGTGATCCGTCAACGCGCTGAGTGATGGCGGCCGTATCTGGATCAAAAGTCATTCAGAGGATCCCACGCTCTTTTTGCTGGCGCCGGCTCGTCTAGCCAGCATTGGCCGTTGAGCCATGTCGCTGGGTACTTGGTGAATGTTGAATCGGCGTTGGCAACCGATCTGGCGTATGCGTGCGCGCCGTCGAGGAGGATATCGGCGGATACACATTTGCGGGCCGCACGGTACGCCCTAGCGGCTTGACCCTTGCCGGCGTGTCGAGGGTATGTCGAGTACCATTCTTCAAAATCACGATCGGCCTTGTGTGTATGTGATTCTGATTCTGATAGAGGAGACTCTGACTCCTGTATGAGTCTCCCTTCTTCTTCCTTACTTCCTTTCTTAGAATTAGTTTCATAACTACGCGCGCGTGAAAGCAAATCACCGTTTGCTTCGGGCTTGCTTCGGTTTTGCCTCGGTCTATCCGAAGCAAACCGAGACACGTCCGAAGCAGGATCGATACAAACGTGGTTTTGCTTCAGGTTACGTATGGATTTGCCCGCCGACGCCGTAACCCTGCCACCGATCTTACCGGCAGCGGATCTGGCATCGTGGATTTGCGCAACTATCGCCAGACATACCTTTGCCTGCGTATCCGCGTCGAGCCGGTCGAGCTCAACCGTGACGCGGCGGCTGCGGCTCACTGGCGCCATCCCTTGGTGCTGGTTGGCGCCAGGATGTCCCGAGTCTCAGGATCGAGCCGATCTAGGTCTATCCAGTCGCCGCGGCGAGACAGGAAACGCAAAACCTCCAGCCGCGCCGTCTCGCTGAGCAAAGCGATCTCGTCATTGGAAATGTATGGCAAGCCTATCTCCAGGGTTACGCTTGCCGGGAGATGCGGAGGCGGCCTTAAATGACGCGCGCCGGTAACCCTGGAAGCGACGATGGCGATCTACAACTCGGAGATCAACCCGAGAGGTGACCGCCTCCGCAATCAGCAATATCGCAATGCGATTAAGAGTGCAAGCGCAATTAGCTAGACTTTTATGGGTTGCCTTTTAACACCTGTTAATTGCGCTTCAGCGAACACCCATAACGCTAGGGCGTCGGCCGCGTCGTCATCCTCGTCGACCTCCCAGCCATACTGCCGGCAGCGAGCGATGGTGGCGTTCTTTTTGGTCCCCTGTTTGAAGCGGCCCACGAAGAAGCTGGTGATCTCCGCCGGCGATTTGAATTGCAGCCGCCGGTCGTCGGCGAAGCACCGATATTGCGTGATCGCTTTGTAACCAGCGAGCCGCATGACGGCCTGTGGCGCGCGGGGATTCACAAACGCCATCTCGGCAAACACCAGCTCCGGCTGGAATGTGTGGATCATGTGTCGGAGCCATGTATCGTAGTGCGCAAAGATGGCGCCTGGATCAGCATTAGGCAGCGCTATTTGCTGGGCGCCCCAGAGAGGGTCGTCACCGGGCGAGCCAACGGCCCAGCCGGTTCTTCCGGCCACGTCGAGTGTGAGGAAGTTCACTCCCCAGCCTGCGCGGCCACGGCCGCTTGGTTGCCGAAATCGATCGAGACGACCGACGAATCTCCTACCGACTGATTTTGAAACCCGGCATCTTTGCGGGGACGCCCGCGGCCGCGCTTGACCACGATACCCCCGATACGCTCCGCCTTTTTCTCGCCCGGCGGATGCAACGTCTCATGCATCTGGGTTCCCACGCTGACGCCGAGCATGTATTGCTGATGCGCCTCGGTCCCCGCATCGAAGGTGCAAAAGGCGCCGCCGGCACCCGACTTGCCAGCGACGTATCCGCTCTGATACGCCTCAGCGAGCGCCAGCTTCTCCGCCGCGGCGAGATCCTCCGGGCTCTCCCCTGCGCCGGTCGATAGATCAAGCTCGCCTTGGGAGCCCAGCGGCTTGCCGAGCCATGACATGTAGCGGCGGCGCGTATCGAAAGCCTCGTCCCGCGTATCCCGATCCTGCAGCGCGAGCTTGTAGCTGGTGATCAGCTCTTTGACGTCGATGCCGGCCGCTTTGGCGGCCCGCTTGGTCGCCCTCATCTCAGCGTTCGCCCGCTCCATCACGATGGTCGCGGCGAGGTATCGATCGTAAAATTCGATGAAGGTCGACCGCGTCACATTGGGTGTGCCCGACATATTATCCACTCTTCGAATGTTTCGACAGCGCAATGTCATCTTGATCCAGATAGAAATCATTCGGAATCAGAGACTCCAATCTGCGCAACATGTCTGCGGTCGGATTCCACGTAGGAGAATCAAAATCCCGCAAGCTGGTGTGATGTGGCAGCTGCGCCAGACGCGCCAGCGATGATTTAGTGAGATTCTGGCTCTTCGCCCAAGATCTGATGCGGGCGATGATAAAATCCACCGAGATGTTAACGTCGATTGTGGTCAAACTCTCACTCCGAATGAAAATCTTCACCGCAGAGCATCCCGCGGGCCTTGCAATTGACATTGCAGTGTCCTAGTATACCTGCACACACCAGAAATTGCATTCCCTAAATCGGAGCTCCTATGTGAACTCGCTCTTGCGGCCAATCCCGGCGGGATACGATCAGGAAAAGATCGGCAACTACGTGGTGCCGGACCAAAATCCGATCCTGAAGAGGCTCTTCCCGTTTCGGAATATCCCCCTGCCGGAGCCGGGGTATTGGCTCGTGCGGATACATCGCAAGGGTCCATGGAATCCGGCCGCGATCCTGCGGCTGCGTACCAAGCATGAGCCAGGGAATCTCGACAACCGGATGGAGCGCTCGCCGTTCCTCGCGGCCTTCATCTCGGGAGAGGTGGTGTCGCTGGAGGATGTCTGGCATCGCCGCGGCCGCCCCATGCTGGAGGTTGATTACTGGGACGCGGTCAGTGAGATCGAATACGCGCGGCGCATGAACGAGTACGATCCGCGCCTACATCCAAACAAACCCATGCAATTAGGAGCCATCTCGGTATGAGCAAGCGCAAGCGGTTCACGCCAGAAGAGGATCAGATCCTCATGCTCGCCACGCGCGAGTACGGCGGCATCACCGCGGCGGCCCGGCGGCTTGGCCGCCCGTCGAGATCATGCCATCATCGCCTGATCATCCTTCGCCGGAAATATCCCCAGCAGATCGCTGTCATTGCCGGCCGTGGCGCAGCCCCGCGCTACACCGCCGCAGAAGATGAGGCTCTTCTGCTGGCCGCACAGCATCGCGGCGGCATGGCTGCCGTCGCTAGCCAACTCGGTCGCATCCCGTTGTCCTGCTATAAACGGCTCTTATATTTGCGCCGGCGGCACCCGGAGCTGGTGAAACAATTCGACGTCATCCTTCGCCGGAAATATCCCCAGCAGATCGCTGTCATTGCCGGCCGTGGCGCAGCCCCGCGTTACACCGCCGCAGAAGACGAGGCTCTTCTGCTGGCCGCACAGCATCGCGGCATGGCTGCCGTCGCTAGCCAACTCGGTCGCACCCCGTTGTCCTGCTATCAACGGCTCTTATATTTGCGCCGGCGGCACCCGGAGCTGGTGAAACAATTCGACATTCCACCCCACACGCCGGAGCCACGCTGGACAGTCGCGGAGGATCGCGCGCTCATCGCGCACGGCAGCGAGACGAAGGCGGGCTACAAGACATTCGCCGAGCAGCTGGGCAGAACACGCAATGCGGGCTCACATCGCGCGACCTGGCTCAAACGGAACCGCCCGGAATTCGTGCGCGCAGTATTGGATGAAGTGTTAGCCAGATGAGCCGCAATGAGCCGACCTTCTCTGAGGCCATGATGGCCGAGTCGCAGATGCTGCGACTCAAGGCGGAGGATCTCGTCAGGGATCTCGACAAAGCGAGCGAGCCTGGCGCGATCACGACGATCGCGACCATTGCAGCGGCGCACCGCAAGATCATGGAGACCAAACGTGTGGAGCTCAAAACCCCGCACGACGAGAAGGCAAAGGCTGTGCAGAGCGCGTTTCAGCCATGGATCAATGACCTGGACGCTGCCAAGAAACGCGCTGCGTACAGGTTAGCGGGGCAGAAGGTGCGTACCGCAGTCGGCGTGGCCACGAGCACAGACGAGCTCCATGGGGTGCTCGTCGATGGCAAGCGCTTCGTCGAATGGTTGCTGCTTCATTGGACGCCCGGCCTGATCGAATGGTTAGAGCAGACAGCTGAGAAGCTGGTACGCGCCGGCATGCGGCCGGATGGAGTCGAGACCCAAGAGATCCCGAAAACCCGTTTCGTGAGGTAGTGATGGCAGCCAATCATTTCTTCGTGTCTCCCGAGGTCGAGGAGACATGGGGCGAAAATGATTTGGAGTGCGCGGAATTGTGCACTCTAATGATCAACCGCATGGTGAGCTCACTGATGTACATCGGTCCCATCCATACTCAGCATATCATGAGCGCGCTGATCTCCACGTATCTAACCGGCATGCTAGATCTGGTGGGGGAAGAGGCGCTACGCACCAGCTTGACAGCGATGGTAGAGCAGCTGCCAGCCATGGCCAAGCGGCTGACCGAACGTAGCATTGGCGACGCGCAGGTACACTGAGCGGCCTTAGAGTTTTTGTTGGGGCGAAGCCCGATTTTTGGAAAGGCAAGGCAAATCCCGTGAAACTCGAATCCTTTCATTCGGCAGAAGAAAAGGCGCGCTGGAAGATTGTGCGCACCGATACCTTTGTGGATGTCCCCGGAGACATCGTCACCGCTGATGAGGTGACGGGCGAGTGCAGTATGCACAACAACGGTGAGACCAAGACGCTGAGCTTCGGCCCCGGCGGGATCAGGATCGTCGGTCGGGGACGATGAGCACTCTTCTGACCACGCCACCGCGCAGTGTGGAGCTCGCTCTCGACGCGCTGCAGCGTCGCCTGGAATGTCTGTCACTCAAAGATCCGAAGCGCCCAGAAATTATTCGGCAGATTCGCATCTTAAGCGACGCCTTGCTATGGCAATCCGAACCGATCTAACCATATACGCGAGTTAGCTGAGGTGTGCGGGACCAGTAATGGCCGCGGCGATGACTCCTCGCTGGGAACACCTCAGCTATCATGTCGGATGACCTCTACCGCATTGATCATATCCAACGCGTTAATCCGGGCTTTCTGCGCGCCCAGCCAGCATCGTTGGAGCGCCAGCTGATCATGTTGGTCGAGATCTTAGAGCAATGGGCGAAAGATGACGCCCGATGTCCCGATTACTGCAGCTATATTGCGGTATTGCGACAAGAGCTGAAAGAATGGAGATTGTGGTTACATGACAGATAAACTACCAGCTGAGACCGCGCCGCCCCAGCGACCAGATGCATTGTCGGTCATGTTTGACGAGCGCCAATTCACGCAGGCGATGCGCGTAGCTGACATGATGGCCAATGCTCGCGGCTTCATCCCTCTACACCTCGCCGGCAAGAAAGAGTCGTGCTTTGCGGTCGTCGTCACGGCGCTGACGAGCGGACTCAACCCATATGCCATTGCCAAGGGCACGTACCAAACGCCCGGTGGGCAGGTAGGCTATACGGGAGCGCTCGTGCACGCCATGCTGGAAGCCAGCGGCGATTTCGCGGGCCCGATCGAGTATGAGCATACTGGTGATTGGTCGCACATACAGGGGAATTTCGAGGTCGTCAAGAGCGATAAGGCAAGCGCGGACGGCACTGACAAGTATTACGCCAAGCGCAAATGGACGCCGGGCGATGCGCGCGCCGGAAAATGCGGCGTTACCGTCAAGGGCACCCTGAAGCGTGATGGTAAGCTGCGGACATTTCATCTCGATCTGGCGCAGTGTTTCCCTTTGAATTCAACGCTCTGGGCGACAGATCCTCAGACGCAGATCTGCTATCGCGCGGTGCGCGGCTTCGGCAACCTGGCAGTGCCGCACATTATGATGGGCATACCAGGGACCGATGAGGATACCGGGCCGCTGATCGATGTGACGCCCGCCAGTGTCACTGTGGAGCGCCCGCAACTGGATGAAGAGCCAGCAGCGGCGCAGCTGCCATGGGAGCTTACTACCGAGGTCGGCGAGACACTCCAATTCATGACATCAGCCGCGGCGGTCTCGGCGTTACACAAAGCCCTCGATCATGCGGCCCGCACTGGTGGTATGGAGCGGTTGCAAACCATCATGGACAACAATGCGGAGTTGCTCGATCGGCTCGGCGCGGAGGGCGAGAAAGCTGCGCGTATTGAACTACTGACGCGTTTTCAAGAGCTAAAAAAAAGCCTGCAAAGCTCGCAATCCACGGCAACTTCGACTACTTCGACTGCTCAGTCTGCGGAGATCCCTTCGCCAATGCAGACGGCTGCGGCGTCTGCGGCGCCGAGCCCAACGGATGATGTGCCAGCCGATCTGGCGCCCGCTGATCATCGCTTTTGGTTCGGTGGATCGCTGATGATCGCATGCCCGCTGAAGGGCCGCGCGCCCGACTGGCGGATGTACCCACTGGCGATCGGCCCGAGGATACGACAAGCTTGGACCGCTGAGCTATTGAGTCAGCTCTGGCGAGACAATCAAGACACCATTGCGCTCTTCAAACAAGCGCAAGGCGATCTGGCACTCGCTAATCTCACCGCACAATTCGCTGATCGCAAGCGTGAGCTCAATCCACCGCCGCCCGTGATGCAAGAGATTGACCAGGATATCCCTTTTGATGAGAAGTAGTTATGGACGACGGAACACCACCGGCGGGCGGGCTCCCCCCGCTCGCAGCGGCGATAACTACCAGTCTCGCGAACGGCATGCGGATGGGGATGACACCAGAAGATATCTTCGAGCACCTCAGTATGGCCGTCGCGACGTTCCTGGCGGGCGCTCAGGGGAGCCCGATCGACCATCGCTACATGGCGGAGCAATTTCACAACCGGGTCATGAACGAGCTACCCAAGGCCCGACACCGGCTCGCCGCATTGGCCCGGAGGGGCAGCTGATGGCGCGCTGTTCCAATCCCGCATGTGTCAATGGCATGGTGGTGGTGCGCGGCCCTGCCAATACCGTGCCGCCTATGCCTGGCGTGCGCCGACCATGCCGGCAGTGTAATGGGTGTGGATGGGAGTCATGCTGCGATGGCGCAGTCGGCGGCCCGGACGATGTCACAAATAACCCATTAGATCAGGATGTTGCAGATCCTTCTTAATACTCTTGATCTGGTGAGTGAGATCTTTCTGGCTCTGCTGGTCGTGGTTGCGATCGCGGGCTGGGGAGTGTTCATGATTGCGCTGATCATTGGGGCGCTCTATGGCTGATACGCTCACGCCGTACCAGGAATGGCAGCTGACACATACCTGTATGCTGCCGGATAAAAATCGTATCGGCCCATCGTGGGCCACATGTCAGGCATGCATCACCGGGCCGCCGCCGGCCTGTGCCAATGAGGTTGCACAACGCCAGCAAGCGCGGGAGCTCGCGCAGGCATTGAATCCTCCGTCAGCGGCTCACACCACCGTTGCTCGTACCGCGCAGATGTCCCTCATGCAGCAGACGGCACCCGTTGCGCCGCCCATGAGCGTGGCCATGTCGTTGATACGTGGCGCAGGCATCGTGTATGGGATAGCGAGCGTGGTGGTGTTCACCGTCGCGGTGGCCGCTGGGGCACTCTATGGAGGGTAACGTACCGCAGAAGTACGCAGTTATCTACGCAGATCCGCCCTGGACGTTCACGACATACTCGCGCAAGGGTAAAGGCCGCAGCGCTGAATCGCACTACGATTGCATGACATATCAAGAGCTTGTCGAGATGTGGCCCACCATCAACCAGCTCGCGGCCAAAGATTGCGTGCTGCTTATGTGGGCCACAGATCCCATGCTGCAGAAGGCGCTCTCAGTGATCTTCGCGTGGGGTTTTCACTACAAAACAGTGGGGTTCTATTGGACAAAGTGCGCACCGAAGGAAACCAGCCTGGTCGTACCTCACGACTCGAATTGGCCTATCGGGACTGGCTATTGGTCAAGAGCCAATCCAGAGCTATGTCTCCTCGCGACAAGAGGAAAGCCGCGGCGGCAGAGCGCCGGCGTCAGGAAGCTGATCGTCGCGCCGCGGCGGGCTCACTCTCAGAAGCCAGAAGAGGCATATGGGAGGATCGAAACTTTGTGTACCGGTCCTTATCTGGAGTTGTTTTCGCGCAGTCAACGCGATGGGTGGACGTGTTTAGGTAACGAGGTGCAGTCTGGGATAGGGCCGCGTCGCTGGCGCTCTGATGGAGCCGATCTATGAATATACTCTGCCGTATTGGATGGCATGCCTGGCGCTTCATCTGGTGGACCGGTGGTCGTCCCGCTGAGCGATGCGCGCGCTGCCAAGCGTGGCGCTTTTGCATGATCAGCGGAGGCACGCACTCACACGGCACCAGATCACAGATTTTCTATCCCCCCACGATTCACCCAGAAGAATGACACAGATCATCCCATGCTGGCATTGCCCGCTGCGGGAGGGATGCGAATTGAGAGCGCAGATGCGCCGCAAAGTGAAGGGACTTCATCTGCGTCGCGCGAGCTTCGATTGTGAACGTCTCGCCGCCGAGCTACGCCCCGGCCGCCGCATCCTGATTACGCGCCCCGACGAGATGGGTGGTTGGGTGAGCGGAGATCATACCCCTCGCATTCCGATCAAGGCGACAATTACCGCGATAGGGATCACGGGCTGCACCGCGGACTACAAGTTTCGCTGCGTCGTTGATCCAGGCGAGACAGACGACCAATATCGCTGGCGCCAGCCCATGCATCACTATCAGATTACACGGTTTCTCGATGAGCCGGACAAACAGATCTGCGCGTGCAGCTATGTGATTCACGAGAACGATGAGGGTCGGTTCGCCGATCGTGGGCGGGTCGACGAGCACCGGCAGCCGCGCCAATGCGTCGATGCGCTGGGGCCGCACGCCGCGAGCCTTGCGGCGGCACTCGGTACGTCCCTTTGTACAGACATGGACATGCCGTTTTGATCCTCGCATGGCTGGGCATAGGATGCGCGGGTCTGATCTTATGGTGGCACATCTGCCCGTTTGGACTGCCGCAGATCTGCTGGGCTACCTTGAAGGCGTGGATCTTATCCATCGTCAGGCGATGACACTGCGGGCGATCATCAAAAAAAGGGCGTGCCCATCTTGAAATTTGGAAAGGCGATAAAACTTGATGACATTGGAATCACCGCCCTTACGGAGTCTCTCAAGTGGGCGATGACCGTCGACACGGTGAGGATATCAGAGGCGCGCCGGCTCAGAACGGAGACATGTGCCAGCGCGGATTGCGAGAGCAAGCTGCCCATGACCATCCGCTATTTCCCCGGCGGACCTAGCGAGCCCATTGTGCAGATCATGCGTGCTTCAGATATATGCATACATTGTGCCACCAAGATGTATATCTGGGGCATCGAGCTGGGCGCCGCGCTGAAATGATGACGCTGGATGAGGTCGCGCGGGAGTATCGCGTAACGCCGAGATGGCTGCGAGAGCGGGTAAATAAAATGTCCTTGCCCGTCTTGAAGGCGGGCCGGACGATGCTATTTGACGAGCACGCCCTTTCCCAGCTGCAGGAGTCCATGCGATGCCGCTCGCCGTCATCAAACGCAAATCCACCGGCGCCCTTACCATCTCCGGCACGATCGCCGGCCGCCGCATCCAAACTACAGCGGCGAGCAATAGACTTGCTGGCGTCAGCCAAGCCAAGCGCCGGGCACTCGCGGAGGAAGAAGCCGCGAACCTTGCAGACAGACTCCTCCATGACGGATGGCACGGCGAACGTCGTGGCGTTCGCTCCTTCGACGAAGCGATCATCAGTTATCTAGAAGCGCAGACTCGCAGCGACAGCGAGAAGCGCCGGCTCTCCCGTATCCGCGATGCCTTGGGTGGCGATACGCGTCTCTCGGCCATCGATCAGGATACGGCGGTGCGTCTGAGACGGACCATGCTGAGGTCGGGCAACTCAGATAGCACATACGGTCGGGAGGTGATCACACCGCTGCGTGCGCTCTTGCGGCACGCCGCTCGCCGCGGCTGGTGCGATCTGCCTATCCTGGATGCGCCCAGTGAGCCTCCCGGCCGTACCCTATTCATGACTCCCGATGAAGCGGGGCGTTTGATCGAGGCGGCGGCGCCGCACCTGCGACCGCTGCTCGTGTTTCTCATCGGGACTGGCGCGCGGCTGACGGAAGCGCTCGAATTGGAATGGCGCGACGTTGACCTGGCCGGGGCCAGGTGCATCATGTGGAGAACAAAGAATGGACACAGACGCGTGGTCGCGTTGCCAGCATGCGTGGTTCTCGCTCTGGCAAATCTGGGTCATCGGGACGGCCGCGTGTTTCGGCATGATCGCGGAGAGTATCCCGGACGCGATCGAGGTTACGGCGGTCAGATCAAGACAGCATGGCAAACGGCGATCCGTCGAGCTTCGCTTGATCCAGAGCTCACGCCTCACGCCTGCCGTCACACCTTCGCGACGTGGCACTGGGCGCTTCACCGTGATCTGATCGCGCTGCGCGAGGCTGGCGGCTGGTCGACGGTGAGGATGATCGAGCGCTATGCGCATCTCATAAACGAGGGATACCAGGAGTCTATCCGACAGTTTCTTGGGATTCCCGAGCCCCGCGGGGTGGCACATGCAATATGAATGGCTCCCAATCCCATCAGCAGAGGAGTCCACAGAATGAGCTGGGGCACGCGCATCTTCTGGATGCTCTATACGCTGGTAGCGATCTGGGCGCTTGTCATGGTTGCGCGCATCGTGGGCCTGCCATGATGGCGCGGGTCGCTTGGCTGGGCCGCTTCATGGGCCTGGCAGAACAGATCGCGACGTGGTCAAAAGATCCCACCCAAGGCGTCGGCGCGGTGATCGCGCGGCCGGATCATACCATTGCCTCGGTCGGCTTCAACGGCTTTCCACGCGGCTGTAACGATGATCCAGCGCTCTATGCCGATCGAGATGTCAAGCGCTTGCGTACGGTGCACGCCGAGCTCAACGCCATCCTATCGGCGCGTGAGCCGCTGCACGGTTACACCATCTACAGCACGGGACGCCCATGCTCCGCGTGTGCCGCCGCGATCATCCAGGCGGGCATCTCGCGCGTGCTCTACCGTCACAATCCAGAGCTGGAATCGCGCTGGCGCGAGAGCATGGACGCGGGCGCCGATCTCTTGTTAGAGGCAGGCATCCCTCTCATATCGGTGATGTGATGCGATCGGGGCGGCCAAAGCCGCTACCACCACCCTCCCCCACGCGAGAATCCTGCGGCAGTTGCGGTACCTGTTGCAAGCTGCTGGAGGTGCCGTCACTAAACAAGCCTACGTGTCAGTGGTGCGTTCATGCCAAGCCTGGGCGTTTGCCGGGCGCCTGTACCATCTATGAGGCGCGCCCGATAGAGTGCCGCACCTTCCGCTGCCTCTGGCTGATGTCGCATCTAGATGCGGACAAGACTCCCATGCCGATGTCGGTGCGGCCGGACAAGTCGCACGTGTGCTTCGGCGCGCTGCTCATGAACGGCGAGGCAATGGAGATGGGCACCGCAGCACACGTCGACCCGGCTTATCCCAACGCTTGGCTCGAATGGCCCATGCATCAGATGATGCAGCAGATGGTCGCTCAGGGTGTGACGATCATCATCTACTGCGCCGGCGCCCGCAAGCTATGGGATCGCAACGGCATTCGTAATATTGAACCGGAGACGAAAGATGGATGATATCATTTTGACTCTATCCAGCTCCCTGGCGATAGATCTCTTGGTAGAGATCGGGCCCAGCAATCGCGGTCTGGATAATATGCGGCCTGCGCTCCAGACGCTGCGCAGCAAATTGCGGGAGGCGATGCTCGCACAAAAGAAGAAAGCTCCCGATGCGCCGCAGCAGCCATGACGAGAGCCATGCATCCCGAGCTCATCGACGCTGCCAAGCTGGGAGCGGAGCTGCACCCAGAGAAAATATGGCAGGGGGTATGGGAAGAGGATGATCTTATGCCTCAGATGGGGGATGTCGTGCTAGGCAACTACGTTGTATTTCAGATCGATCAAATCGACACCGGCGATTGGAAGTTGGTGAGCATCTCCGCGTATCCTTTGCTGCGACTGAATCGCTATGAATCAGGGCCCACGTGGGGCGATATCGTTCCGTCCTGATCTCGTCGAGGCTGTCGAGCTCGCGGCCGGCTTGCCAGCGCATCATTGGGGGTAAGCTGGGGGAGACCTCTATTAAGAATCCAATGGATACCATACCCATGATGGCGTCCCCGTGCCAGCCCAAGATATGGTGTACCCTGGCCGTAATTGTATCGTGAATGAGGTCAGCCCGGTGTCTGAAGACATGGTCTGAGCGCCATTGATTGTGACAGATTTGAGGTCGGTCCCGTTCCCCCAAAATGTCACAATCTGCGCCTGACCGGTCACGTTGCGCACCGCGGTCCCGCTCGGCGGCATGTCGGGCGTGCTGCCATCCCCATAATTCCCGAGAAAGCGCACGTTGACGATGTTGTTAGGATCGAGCGCCTGCGCTCCGCCCTTGGTGTAGAGTCCCTGTGTACCCAGATTGACGCGGTCCATGGTGAGCGCGCCGGTCCCGCCGGCGGAGCTCGATACGGCGAACTTGGACCAGACAAACGAGCCGCCTTCGAAGGTGTTGTATTGCGCATGCGACGAGTCTTGCACGATACAGACGGCGGTATTCTCGACATCGGCGCCCTTGAAGGCGCACCCAAAAGTGTATCCATTGGTAATGTGGATGCCGTTGTCAGCGGTCGAGTATGAGCCCGACAGAAAGGTCGTGAGCGCGCATTGATTGAGCTGCAGCGCGTCGCCCTTGCCTGCGCAATTTGTCACCAGGTTATCGACCTTACTTGATACCAGGTAATTGATCCGCGTGCCGACCGCGGCGGCGCCAGTGTTCTGGTTTTTGATGTTGAGATTCTTGATCTCATAGCTATTGATCGCATCGGCGAAGTTCGCGGTGCCGATATCGAGCACGGGTCCGACCGTGTTGCCAAGCACCTGGAAATCTCGCAGCCCGCCATAGAAGCAATTGGTTTGATTCTGTACCGTCCCGCCGCCGCCGAAGATCCGCAGCACGGGAGCGCCCAAGCCGGACCCATCGATGATGGTATGACCCGCGCTCGCACCGGTGATCCAGAGCCCTTCCGGCGCTGCAGATGAGATGTCAATGTCGAGCGGACTCTTCATGATGTAGTGCCCGGCGGGGACGTACACCGGGTTGCCGCTCTGCAGGCTGCTCTTGATCGCGGCCATGAAGTGACCGCTGTCATCGGTGATCCCGTCGCCTTGGGCTCCGTAGGCATGCACGTTGGTCCCGAGCTCGGCAAGATAGTCTTGGATCGGGATGCGTACCGTGGCGCCCGTCGGGAGCACCGTGGCGATCGAGATATCCGCCGGCACGCCGTCGGCGCTGACCACCAGCACCCAGACAGCCGCCCCTTCGGTCGGATCGATGCAGCAATAGATGGCCGGCCCGTCGGTCGACTGGCTATAGACCCAGATCGAGCCCACGCCATAGAGCTGAGTTTCGTCATCGGTGAGGTTTGGGCCGCGCGTGGCGCCCGGCTCATTACGCGGCGATGTCCGGCGGCAGCCGAGCGCCGAGAGAAACTCCACATCCACAAAGGCGGGCCCGAAGATGAAGCCGCGCTGATCGGCCACATAAATAGCCCCGGAGGGACAGGCGTATGCGGCTCCCGGTGCGGGAGCCAGCATGGTGACGCCGCGATCAAATGCCATGGTGTGACCAGACTGTGACTGACGGGTCGTCAGATACCATCAAGCCCGTCAAATAATTGGCGCTTTTGCCGTGAACCTCTCCCTTGGAGAGGGAGTGGTCGCTGGGTCAATCCCAGCCGGCAGCACCGTTTCTCCGGCGAATCCACGACGTGAACTGACGCAAACGCGCGCGCACATACCAGAAACAGCGTGACCCTGGCGTGACGTGGCGTGGAACATGCGCACCCATGGGGACGGGATCATGCGATGCATGGCAGCTTTCGCAGATATCCCATCTCATGGCTCTCTCCGTAACACCGCGATCGCGGCATCCGGATTCACCAACAGCAAAGCCCAGCCGCTAAACGTCGCGGCCGCTACCTTGACGGCCCAGAGATACGGCATCGTCTCTGGCGCATACAGGGCCAGCGCCGCGCTGAGGATGGCGAGCGCCGCGGAAATGATAGCTGAGCGCCTCATGGCACGGGCAGCTGCAGGGGGATCGTGGCGGTCGTGTTGAGCATGATCAGGATCGGCGAGTTGCTATCCCCCTGGATCATGACGCAGCCCATCGCCATCGCGAGCGCCAGCAGCACCATGCTCAGCAGCACCCAGAAGAAAGTGCGGGTCATAGCGTGGCGACGAAGAGGGGCACCGAAACCGCCATATCAGTCAGAGCGACGGAGAAGTCGGCCGAGTGCACATCGAGCCCGACCGTAGGAGTAGACGAATCGCCATAGCCCACGAAAGGCGAATAGATCGGGATCTCGGTCGCGATAGCGCCCCTGCCGATGTACAGCGAGATGCATGCCATGTCAGGGAGACTGGTGCCATCCGTCAGATCGTCGGCGGGCGCAAAGGTCATAGAAAAACTGTGAACTTTCATATCGATATCATCCGTCGTTAACAACCATGTGCCATCGTCGCTGGTTAGAATGGCAACGCCATCGTCGCTGGTTAGAAGGGCAATGCCCTCGTCGTCTGTGAGAAACGCCACATCTACCTCAATTGTTACAAATCATTCGCAGGGAACCCAGCGCGAAATCGTACACCTCCGCGGCCGTCATATGAAAGCGGATGAGTCCATAACCCTCTGTATCTAGGAAAAGGGCGAAAGCCTTCGGCGGCTCAGGCTCACCCTGTCGGGCGGCCATCTTAGCAACCGGCGCCAACACCAAGCCTTGTGCCTCGATCATCCAGGGATAGCGCTCCTCGGGGCGGACACGGCGGGGCCGTGTTGCGAAAACCGACCCTCATAATACCCTTTTACGAAGTAATTGCGAAAGCGAAAACCGCACTCCAAGATCGCGCCCGTCTCGGGATCGAGCTGGTATTCGAGAAAGGCCCCGCCCACGTGCGCCGCTAGCTTCTTCTGGCGCATGAAGACGGTCTGATCCTGAAAAGTGCCACACTGCGCGGTGTGCACATTGCGAATCAGGTTGTAGCCTGACTTGTGGTAGTGACCGAGGATCAGCGCCGCCGGCTTCTCGCCGCCGTCGAATCCCTCCACGATCTTCTGAGGGGCATAGCTGATGGCGTAGGCAGAGCCGCCGCCGGGATGCATCAGCATCAGCATGGAACTCGCCCCGGTCGCGGCGTGCACGAGCGGGATGTAGCACTCCATGTAACCCATGTCGTACCAATCGCGGCGGCCAGCGTCCCGCATCACGTTCGCAGCGTAGCGCCCGACATCGACACCCTCGGTCCGGGCCCACCATCCTTCATGGTCCGCCCCGGTGATGGCCCACGTCTCGACGCCGGCGCGCTGGGGATAGTGACGCGCGAGGTATTGCAGCTGCGCATCCATCCCATGCACGAGCAGGTCGTGCCGATTGATCCGCTCGTGTTCCCCGTCGACCCAGTTGCCGGCGTGGAGCACGGTCGAGATCTCGCGCATCGCGACCTGGTCATAGAAATCGTTGAGGCAATCGAGCCGCTCATACTTGCTACAGAGATGTGTGTCAGTTGCGACCGCGATCCGAATCAAGCCGTGCTTGTCACTGACCAGCTGCCGCTCGCTCGTCGGTCGCTGCGTCCCGAGCGCCGGGCTGGCGCTATATGACCAGCTATCGCCGTGCTGATGCAGACTCATGCCCTCTGCGTGCATGGCTTCCAGAGCGTCGAGAGCCATGCCCTTGGTCGTCTTGGCGGCTTCAGCGATGGTTGCTAGGTCGCCTATCCCGCGTTTGACGGCCGCCAGGATACGGCCACGCAGAGAAGGATCAGGCGCCACTTCGGGCGCCTGGGAGGGTCGTAGGCGGGCCTCCGCGGCCCTGACGCGCGATTGAAAGGTCGTCCGCTGGACGCCCAAGGCACGGGCCGCCGCGCGGATGCCTCCATACTCGCTCACGGCGCGGAGCGCCGCGGCGAGCTCTTCAGGAGAATGTGTCGACATGGATTACTCGACGTTGCCAATAATATGTTCGTCATACATCGTGCGCGGCTCAGGCTTGGTGAGCTCGTGCAGATAGCCATGAGCGTTGAAAAGAACGCCGCATAGTGCATCGCAGATTTCTTGAAATGTCTCGTCCAGCTCTTCGGATTCCATGGCACCCTCTAGCTGTTCGTGGAGCACCCAGACATGCATGAAATGGCGGAACATGGACCCGAGGAAGGATTCTAGGGGCATGCCCTTCTTCCAGTTTTCCTCGCGGCGATGTACCTGGCTATTGTGTCGCCGGCAATAATCCGTCCATGCCTCTAGCGCGTATGGCGACAGCACGGCGTGGTAGCGCAGCTTGCCTTCTTCGCTGTCCCGCCTGGCGCCCGTGGAAAATTCGCGACTATGGTTGTCCTTGGTATCTGACATGCCGACCTCGATATCCGTGGTAAACGGTGAGTGTGTAAATCGATGACATATGGATCAAACTAAACATCCCGCGCGGCAGCTGATCGGCGGTGATGAAGAATGGGCTTCTGACCACGCCGTCGGCATAGGCTCCATGCCATACGGCCATCCAAGCGCCAATCCCTGTGGTGAGCAGCAGCGCTTGCTGAGGCGCCAGGCAGAGCACCACCAAGAGCGGATGCATGATGCGATCCGGGCTGAGAGTATAGGCCGCCGCGGCGGCCGAGAGGAGCATCACATACGCGATGTAGACAGCGTTCTGATTGGTTAACATCAAAAGAGCTGACATCCCCACGCTACCATTGGCAGCCGTAGTTGTGAGAAACATCGTCGCCTCTATTGCATGCAGCATGGCTGCATACATGATCACGACCCAAGAGGTGACGGGCAGGGGGGATGGCATCAGTGCATCGGGCCGATATGGCCGCTCAGAATATTGCGCATCTGCCCGACGACGGTCAGGAGGGCCACGATGGCGCCGCCGATCCATAAGGCTATGCGCACGGTCCATTTGCCGCGATCGGCGATCCGCTCGATTTCCTCAAATCGCGGGACAACGCCCTTGACATCGGTACTCTTGTCGCCCCATAGGGCGGCCTTGAGCTCCGCGACCTCGCGTTGCAACAAAGCAATCTCAGTGTCGGTGCCAGAGGTGCGTCTTTCCACCATGGCAATGGCCATCCCCATGCTCGGATACGGTGGGCTGTAGCACGCCATCATGAGGGAAACCATTGACGCTATGTGCTATGTGCCTGATCTAGCTAGCACACAGATTCACAAGGGAGGGGTTATCCCGCTAAGATGAGGATCTGCGGACGTTTTCCAGACGCTACACGTATCTCGATATTGACGATATCGACGCGCACGGCGGGCGTGGTGAGGAATTCCAGCGGCACCACGCTCGTCGCGGTGATCTTGCTGGTGATGAATTCAATCGTGATCGCACCGGGGATGCCGGTGACGGTGAGTCCTGTGTGCGAGGTGACGGCGCCGATCAGCGGCGCCACGCGCGTTTTCTCGTCGGGCTGGTTGATGACTCCGCCGCCAAAGCCTGGGGCAACCAAATTACTCATGATCTGGTGGCGCGCAGGGTGATGGCGACATCGGCCAGGGTCGCATCGGGCGACGCTGGATAGACGAATTCGAGAACATCGCCAGCGACCATGCTCTGCGCGGTGCCGCCGGTCGTGGCGAAGGTCGGAGTCGCGGACGAGGGGAAGGTCACGCTCCCGATCTGCGTGGTGACGCCGGCGTGGATGACGTTGACCGTCGTGATGGCGGTGGTCGTGCTGGCCGTCTTCGCGAGCCCGGAGCTGTTAGTGAAGTTCGCGGCGAAGGCGCTCGCTTCCGTGACGCTCAGTCGCGCGATCGCGGAGGATGACGGGACACCCGGCATGAATTGCGCATAGGGCAGCGGCGGCTGCTCGGCATCCCAGACGGAGGCGGCGCGTCGGAGCATCATGCCTTGTACGGATGAGAAGTTGTAGTCGAGGAACGCCGACGCGGTCACGGCGCTAGGGCTGGCCGATACCGTGGTCGTGTTGGCGAGCAGATCCCCCGAGGCAATGTGCGTGAGATAGACGGTCCCGACGCCTGTGATCGGGCCGCCGCTGATGCCGCCGGCCGTGTCGACCTCTTTGACATAGGCAAAGGCGCCGATGCCCGACGGCGTAAAGCTATAGACCGCGCAGCTGGACAGATCCTCCAACCCGCCTTGGTATTCGTTAAAGCTCTGCAGCTTCAGATACAGGGTATGCCCGACATATGGCGGCGGTAGAACGAATCCGGATACCAGATCATCGAGCCGCGCGAACATGGAGCCGATCCCGTGCGATGTGCCCGTCGACCCATAGAGTCCGCGATACAAGGTCGTCAGATCGTAGGCATCCGCCAGCGTCAGGGTGGCGGTCTGATAGCTCAGATACTCCACGTTGGTATAGTCTGGATCACACACGATGCAGATGGTGCGGAAAGCGGCCGCATCCGCGGATGTGACGGTTTCGAGCTCAGCGTTGCTCTCGATCGTCGTGATCGAGAGGGTATGGGTGGTATCCGGATTCGCGCTCCCATAGGCCGGTAGTGCGGCGGTGAGCGCGCCCATGCGGCTCTGCCCGTGGATCACACCTTTGTAGATGTAGGTCACATTGTCGATGGACACATAGATGTTGGCGCCGCCCCAGATCGGGGAGAAGACTCCGCCCGGCCCAGCGCTGACGGCGATACCAAGATCGGCTTGCGCTGGCAGGCTCTCGGCCGCCAAGAGATCCGCCGACGGCTCAAATAGCAGCGGGCGATTGACCGCGGGCGCCGGCGTCGCGGTGTTGTTATCCGTTGCCGCGATCGATTGCTGCTGGGTATAGTAATAAATCGTGCCGGCGCCGGTTGTCATACTTCCTCCGCCGTGATCGTGAGCAGCCCGTTGTCATCTTCTTCAATCGAGATCACGCGACACGTCATGCCATCTATCGATGTCGTGATGGGATCGTACACCTGGATGAAATCCATGGGATCGATCCAGGCATATTCCCATGTGGTTTTGAATGTCACGGTATCTTTGATGTACACATTCCGCTGGGCGCGCAGTGCCGCAGCAGTATAGGCATAGGCTGCCACAGTAAACACGTTGCTGGCAAGGTCTTCCTCGCGGCGCCCATACAGCTCCACCGCATTGTCTATACTGAATTCCTGAATGGCGTTATTATAGGAATTGGCGCGCTCTTGGTACGTGACACGCACCACATTGTAGGCTTGTGAGTTATCTTTGCGGGTGATCACCAAGGGATCGGATTGATCCTCGGTCTGCAGAATGTTGGAGTCACCAAAGACGGCCACAATGTTGATGGGATTGACGAAATATAGCGGCGTGCCGCCGGACATCAGATTCGGATTGGTGCTGACGCTGCCGTCGTTGTAGGGGATGAAGTTGAGCGACTCCGCGTTCCAGACTGCCGCGGCATTGGTGCTGTCTAAGATGCGTTGGACGATGGAGCTCGTTTGCTCGAAATCGGAAATCGCGAATGACAGCCCAAAGCCGGCCGCCTGGCACCAGGTCTGATAGGTATTGTCTCCGATCGCAGGGTTGCTGGCGTTGGCGGTTGAGTAGATGTTTCCCGAGATGAGTCCGTTGGGGAAACCGGCACCATAGAATTGATTGGACAAGATGTCGGCCAGCACCTGCGCGCAATCGGCGTCTTCGGTCCCGCCGACCGGGTCGACCACTAAGTGGCACGTCCCCTGCAGAATGCCGGTGGCCACGATGTTGTGCTGCGGGATGGTCCCGCTGCTATCCAGCATCAGATGGATGCCTAGCAGGTAGGAGGTATGGCGATAGGCGCGCGCCTGATCCGGATGCAGCGAATTGACGGTCGGATCAGCGTTCTGGCTGCCGGAGCCACCATAGAAAGAGCCGAGCCCGCCATTGTTGGAGCTGTATTGATAGGTGTTCTGGTCTTGATACAGATAGAGCGGCGCGCCGCTTTGCTCCCCCTCGCCGATGGCGAGGATGACATTGGCATAATAGGTTGTGGTCGTCGTGCCGCCACCCCCGCCGCCCTTGCCGTGCGTGATGGCGCCTTTGCCGCCCCCGCCACCGCCACCGCCGGTGGTCGACTGCGTGCTGGTAAAATCATTGGCCCAAATGAGATTCACGGCGACCCGCGGCGAGCCATAGATGATCGGCTTGCCCAGCACATTGACAGAGGTTTGGACCTGCAGCCCCGTGATCTGCGGGACAGCTGCGGCTGGCGGCTTCTGTTTCTTAAAGAGAAATCCCATGATCCACCCGCGGCCACGCCGAGAAGAAACGCTTGTCCAGTTTCCGCAAAATCATCGATCTCTGCATATCCTCGATGATCACCGGCAGCGGGCGCCGGACATGGATGATATTGGGCCAGCGATGCACAATGGCGCCGTGCGCGAAGCATTGACCGTATTTGAAGAGCACCACATCCGCGGTCTTCACCTCATCTTCTGGCCCCAGTTCTCGCCCCATCTGCATGACCCAGCCCATATATTTCTCGGCGGCCTGATGAATATGCCATTGCTCGGGATAGGGCCGCGGATCGAAGGGCGCCAGCACGCCGGCGTCTACAAAGCACCGCACGAGCAACATCCCACAATCTACGCCCGCATGCTTCACATCTGCGCCGGAACGGTATGGCGTACCTATCCAGCTCTCCGCCTCGCGGATCACAGCAGCTCTTTGCTCTTCCTCGGTCATACCGATAATGTCACTGGTGGGACAAATTCGAAGCCGCCGAAATTGTCGCTATTGTTGAATTTCAAATGGCAGGTATTGAACGTTTTGGCGCAACCAGGATAGGCGGTAAAGCTGTCCCCGACGGCCGGTGGAGTGTACATGCCCATCGTGAAGAGTGTCGCGCTATCGTTATTGGCGATGTAGAACTGGGTGTTGTTGAGTGTGCCGCTCGTGAAGAGCAGGCGGCCCAGCGCGAAATAGGGCTGACCATCAGCCCCTGGTGTCATAGGTACGCCGCCGACCCATGGCACGAAATTTGCCAGGACTCCGGTGTCGACGGTGCCGCTGACGCCAAATGAGCTCTTGTTCAGCGTGCAACCCGGCTCAAAGAGCGCCCAATTGCATGAGCCCTGGTATGTGCGCCGCGGCAGATTGATGTCTAGCAGCTTCAGCGGCGATTTCACCTTCAGTTCTACCGTGGTGCGGCCGATCTTCAGGATCTCGCTGACCAGCCCATATGCCATGCGATAAACGGTGATCGGTGAGGCATTCACCACGTCGAGATACGGCGCCCCACCGCCAGTCGTTCCACCGCCGGCGGCCCACACCGCGCGATCGCGTTGTACCGTAGCGCCATCCAGCAAGCCTTGTGCGCACCCCTGCAGAAACAGCGCGCCAGTGAGCGTGTCAGTGGGCAGAGCGGTGATTTTGATATCCTGCTCGTCGACGTTGAGCCCGACTGACAGCTTCATTTTTAGACCAGCGATCCGCAGCGAGCCGGATTTGTACAGATGGCCATTCACCGTCAGATCCATATCGAAATCAGTAAAGCGATCCACTGCGCCGTTTTGCAGCGTGATCGTGTACAGCTCCGCTATGATCATTTCCTGATTTGCTTTCAGGATCGAGAGATATCCCATGGAGACAGAGCGACTCATGGCTTCACCGATCGAAAGCGACATACTTTCAATTCCCAAAGATTCTTCAGGAATTGCGCATACTGCTGCTTCGGGTCAGTGAATCGGCAGCGGTAATAGAAGGAGAAATCCGCCGTCACCACCACTCCACTGCCTGGGGCCGTGGCAAATGAGAGGGTCTGGCCGGTGGCAGAGAAGCCGCTACTCTGAAAGACTCCATTAAGATACACAGCCAGCAAAGTGTTAAGGCCGCCAATAGGATCGACACCCCAGTAATCTCCGGTGAAGTTGCGATACAATTTGATGATGGTGAAATCAGTCACCACCCCATTGCCATTCCCTATAAAGCCCGCCGCGCGCGAATTGTCATCGGGATGCGAGTAATAGAATTCGCCGTAATCCCCTTTGCATGCCATGAACAGCCCTTCGATCTGCTGCAGATCATATTGCCCAGCAAATGGCTGATAGATCACTTGATTGAGCGTCTGATCTCGCATGCCTTCATAGGTGAGCTCAAACTCCCACAGTGGAAATACGCTGCGAACAGCGCGTCTCTCGGCGCCATTGACGAAAGCCGCGGACATAGTCGACCAGGTCGGTCGCACCCTGACGGACCACGATTGAGAATCCAACGTGGGAAAGATTGGAGTCGGGGAGGGGAAATTAATGAAGCTCATGCGTCACCACGGTACATAGCACATTGGCGGTGTGCCTATCGCTGAGCCGATGTTGCCATTGGTCACAAGCAAGATCGATGGATAGGTAGTGCCGGTGCGCACAATCTCTGACATGGCGGCATAATACGGGCCGGCATTGAGACCGGCGAAGCTCCACCCGCCGGCGTTGGTATTCGGGTTGGCAGTCGCATCAAAATTCCAAGTGTTGGGCGTCGACGTGAGGAACCATACGAGTTGCAGCGTGATATTCCAGCAGACATCAATGTATGGTGGGATGCCGCTGGGAAAGCCGGTATGCGAGCCGCTGCCATTGAGCCATAACCCCTGACCACCCAGAAATGGGCCGCCGATGCCCACGCTATCACTGCCGGGCCCACCCAACTGATAGGTGTTGCTGTTGGTCGGGGCAGAGCCGTTGACAAGCCCGACCAATTGCCAGATGAGAGGGATCATCCCACCTCCCGATGTTGCCTGGTATTCCACCCAATAGCGACCAGTGGTGTGTGTCGTGGAGGATCGCCACGTCGTGCTGGGATAACCCGTAAAAGCGCCGGCATTGTTCGGGAGCACGGTGCGATGGTCTGAGGAATATGTCTGCAGCCCGGTGGTACCGGCTGTGATATCCCACGTACCGCCAGAGGACATCGACAGCGTCCCGCAAGGCGGCGGTGGTGGCGGAGGTGGGGGGGGCGGCGGAGGTGGAGGTGGGCCTGGCGGCGGCGCGAATGGCGGAAATGTGAACACGTGAGGAAAGGTGGAGCGAAATTTTATGGATTTGGCTCCGTAGTAATTCTTGAAGAATTCCTCGTAATCGTGCTGATCTTCCGAAAAGAAACACAGATAATAGAAAGTGAAGTCAGCCGTCACCTGCACGCCAGATCCTGGCGCAGAGGCAAAATTGATAAAGGCTCCGGTTCCGGCGCTGCCACTGTCAACGCTGTAGCCTGACATCTGCAACACGCCATTGAGATAGACGCGAAAGGCCGAGCCAAGGTCGACACCGCCTACTTCTTCGGTTGCGGCGACGCCCGAGATGCCGCCGATGGTCCGTACCACCGCAAACTTCTTGTTGGCGCCATCGCCGACGCCGATGAGCTGGTTGGAGCGGCTGTTGTCGCTGGGATCGCTAAAGAAAAAGAGCCCGTAGCGGCCCGCCAATCCGAGAAAGGTGCTGAGTAGGGTGGTGAATTCGGTGTAACCCGCCAGCGGCGCCCATGGTGTGGCATTCAGGGTCTGATCCCGTAATCCCTCGAATGTGAGCTCGAATTCCCATTGCGAGGCGAGCCGCTGAGGATAGCGTACCTCGCGGCCCGACGGCGCGGTATGCACAATCGCCTGATAGGTCGGCGTTTTCGTGAACGGGAACCCGTAAGGCAGCGTGGGGAAAAGAGGAACCGCAAATGTCATCTGAAGTTGCCGACCAGATTCTTGGCGAAGCTCTCAAAGGTGCCGCCGTGCGCGCGCAGCATAGTCTCAACTGACGAGCGTGTCATAAACGGTGTGCCGCCGTTGATCACCGGGGCGTACGTCAGATTGGCGCTGTTGGTATTGGCGCGACCGCTGCTCCCCAGCATGCTTTGGATGCCTTCGGAAATATGCGCCGGCAGCACCATCTCTTTCGGATGCAAAATCGAGATCTGCCCGCCGTATGTTGCCGCCGCTGGCACAAGGAATCCGCCGGCAGCGGACGGCACGATGCCGCCTTGCTCAAAGAGCCCACCTATCAGCGGAATGGCCTTTAGGATGCTCCCGCCGGCGCCGAGCGCGCCACCTGCCCCGGCTTCAGCGGCATGCGCCTCATCGGCCACGGTGGAGCTATTGGTGGCGATGGTGTTAGCGGTGGTTGATAGCGTGTTGACGCCGGTCGTGGTGGTGTTGAGCGTGGCGGCGGCCGCATGCAAGCCCAGCAAGCTGGTCACTTTGGCGGTAGCATCCCCCATCACATCGAGCTGTTTCGCCGCGGCCTGGCCCGCGACCGTCTGCGCCGTATTCGCGGGGCCGCCGCTGCCCAGCCCAATGAGTCCACCGATCTTGCTGGCGAGCACGCCGCCGATACCCTGCCCCTCTTTGCCGCCCAGCGCGTTGGCGAGCAGCTGCGAGCTGGCGGTGCCGAGCTCTTTGATGAGACTCGAAGTCAGCGAGTTGACCAGCTTCACGAAGGCTTGCTGCAGCGTCTCTGTGCGCTCGACTCCAGCCTCCACAAAGCTGCTCAGCGCATTGCCGGCGCTGTTGAAGCCCCCCTCAAATGCCTTGGCGATGGTATCCGCCGAGCGGCTCTGCGCGTTCGCGGAGCGGGCGGCGAGCTGTTGTTCCTGCTCGCTTGCGCGTGCCGCCAGCTGGATGATCTTATCGTAGGCACGTTCTTTCTCATCGACCGTGGCGCCGTCTTTCTCGGCGATCGCGAGGTATTGCTTCTCAGCCTCTTCGGTCGTGCGCTCCGTCACCTCAGCGAGCTTTTGCGCCGCCTCTTGGGTGGTGAGCGTGCGATTGGCGACCTGTGCATCGAGCTTGGCTTTCTCCGCGGCGATCTCGCGCTCATCGGCGCGCGCGACCGCATCCGCGAAATGCATGCGCTCTTGAAAGGATTGCTGGCGAAACTGCGATTCCGCTTCTGCATCGGCCAGCGCCTGCTTGCCTGTCGCGCTCTCGGTGCCGCCGCCCGTATGTGCTGCGATTTGTGCCTCTAGGGCGTTGATTTGCTTTTTGAGCTCTAGCTGCTTCTCGATCGGAGGCACCTTGGCGAGCTCGGTACGGAGCGCGGTGATCTGGCGCTGAGTCGCCTCGTCTTCCAGCTGGTTTTTCAGCCGGATGACTTCCAGCTCTTTCGCCTGCGCCGACGGATCGCGCACGCCCTTGATCTTGATGATGGCATCGTATTCTTTTTGTGCGTTGGCGAGCTTTTCCGCGGTCGCTCCGCGCTCGGTTTCGAGTTCCAGCTGCATGTTGTGTAGCTGATCGCGGAGATCCTCATCCGAGATCTTCTTCATGGCCGCGGCGAGCACCGAGTCAGCCTCAGCGCGGGCTGACGCGCTGTAGCGGCCGTATGAGGCTATTTCCTGCGCCTGGCGCTGTGCGATCGAGAGAATCTGCTGATCCGAGAGCCCAAACTGCTGGGCTTCAGTCTGCAGATTACGCATGATCGTGGCGTGGCGGTCAGTTTCTCCCTGATCATGTACGGCACCCTGTTTGAGCTCCAGATTTTTGATCGCATTGGCTTGCTCTTGCGCTTGCAGCCGCAGGGTATTCGCCAGATCTGTATTCCCGGCGGCTTCTGCCGCATCGATCTGTTGCAATGTCTTCTGATAGACACCCTGCGCATCAGAGATTTGGTGCTCTAGCCTCAGCTGATCTTCTTTGGCCTTGGAGCCCGCCAGGACCGCATCCGCGCCATCCTTTTCGGCGCGGGTTTGCGCTTGCTGGCCGATGAGCGCTTGGGCCGCGGCCTCCGCACGCGCCGTATAAGCGGCGAGCTGCGCTTTGCGCGGATCGTTGGGCCCGTACCCCTCCGGGCGCTCATAGGAAACAGCGGCAGCAGCTGCCGCTTGCGGTGACATGGCACCCTTGATCTTGGCTAGAGCGTTGGATTCTGTTGTCTGCAGCTCTTTGATGATGGCGCTGATCTGTTCATCCAGGGATGACGAGGCGGTTATGCCGAGCGCCTTGGCACGCTCCATCGACCAATTGGGCAACCCCACATGCCCGCCACCAATATTATTGGAGCTCGCTGGATTGAGCTCGGTCCCGCTTTCTTGCTGCAGCACGCCAACCAAGCCGGCGGCTTGCTCGCGACTGAGGTTGAGCTCTTGCTGGAAGCGGCGCAGCGCTGTCTGCGCGTTCGTTTCTTCGCCAGGACTCGGCGCAACACCGGGCCGCATGGCGCGCCACATACCCTCTAGCGGGCCGCCGGGCATGGCCAGCTCCGGCGCCTGCATGACGGTGAGAATGGTTGACAGGCGCTCGGCATCGGCCTTCGCGCGTGCCGCGGCGCCTGCCACCTTATCGAAGCGTTCCGCCACCAGATCGAGCACCGCCGACCGCTCAGCCATGTCGCCTAGCGTATCGAGGTTTGCCTTCTCTTCTTTGGTGATCAGCTGCGCCTTTTCGGCCGCATCCGCAGCGGCCTTGCCGGTGCCGCCGTATGCTTTGACAACAGCCTCCGCCTCTTTAGCGACGTCGGTCCCCTTCAGGGTCGCCTGAGCCGCGGCCAGGGAGATCATCTCGTCGCGCTGTTTCGCGGTCATTCCCGTGACTTCCGCGAACGCTGCGACGACATGTTTGGCCGATCTGTACGTCAGATCATAAGCCTCGGCGACCTTGTCGACCGCGGCGGTGATCTCCTCCGCTGTTTGTGTATTCCCCTGACCAGACAGCAGATTCCCAGCGCCGACCTCACGCACCGCTTGGGCGTATTCGATGGTTTGATACAGCAAATAGCCCATGCCGGCCGCCGCCGCAGCGATGCCGGCCGTGACCAAACCCCATGGGCCTGCGAGAGTGCTGAAAATCGTCTGCAGGATACCCGAGTCACGCAATAGCGGAAGGACGGACGCGCCAATGCGCGAGGTCTGACCACGCATCACATCATCAGCGATCGCGCTGAAATGCTGTATTTCGAGCCCAGCGTTGCGACTCGCCGCGCCCACGATCGAGAATTCATTGGCCGCTGCGTGCGAGGCGGCGCCCGCGTGGGGCGCCCTGGCAGTGACCGAGTCGAAGGCAGCTGCCGCGGCGGCGATAGATTTGGTTGATTCCTCCGCGGCGGATACCGGCACCGTCGCGCCGCCGGCGAGAGCGGCTTTCCAACGGGTGAACAATCCTGCGGATGTGTTGGCGGCGTTGCCGGCGACCACGGTAGCGGTCGTGGCGGCGCCGAGCTCCGCCTTATAGGCTTGCTCCGCAGCGGCGATCGCTGAGAGAGATTCCCTCTCCGCAGTCCGGCCTGCGACGAGCTTGGCTTCCGCATCCGCGGCGGCCAGGATATCCGCCTCACCAGTATAGGCAGCGACGGCTGATGTGATGGACGAGCGCGATTCCACGGCGCCGGCGCGGGCCGCGACCGCGGCAATGGCGGCGGCTTCCGCGTCTTGAAATACCTGCGCGCTCTCCGCGGCGGCTTTCAGATCCGTATTCGCGCCGACCAGAGATTTCGCAAATTGCTCTGTAGCTGTCGCTTGCTGCGCGAGGCTGGTCGCTACCTCGCTCTGCGACAGGATCTTCATCTCTTTAGAGAAGACTGCCGCGGATTCAGCAGCTGATTTCGAGTTGGTGGAATACCCCAGAATCTTCTGCGCCGCTTGTTCGCCAGTCATGGCGGCGGCGGCGATGGCGGCCATCTTCTCCGCTTCCGCGGCCTTGACAGCGAGCGCTGAATCTCTGGCGAACGCATCAGCGGCCGCAGCGGCAGAGAGTGAGGTGCCCAGCACGGCGGCGGAGCCGGACGCGCTCAGGATTTGGCGTTGATTGGTGGGCAGATGGGAGAGCGGATCTTCAAGAGCGGCCGCCTGGCGGGCCCTGAGCGCTTCCGTCTCGCGAATGATCGCGCCGGTGCGCTGGGTGGAAGACGCGGTGAACGCTTCAGATGCGCCGCCCGTATCCCGCAGCGCATCGCGGAGCTCGCCGATCTGCGTGCGCGTCTTATCCGCCTCGTCCCCGAGCGCCTTGATCGCGTTCTGGACGCCGACACCTGGCGTGCCGCCTGCCGCCATCCCCTTGAAGTTGGCGAGCTCAGCCGTGATCGCTTTGAGCGCAGTCTCCGCCTTCGAGAGCTCCGCGCGGAGCTCTCCGGTCGTGGCGCCTATGCTGATAGTTAAGTCTTGATCCGCCACGAGCCCTATCCTCGCCAGCTGCCGCCGTGGCGCCGTAGGACAGCCGCCAGGTCGTTAGTCTCAGGCGCGGGCTGCTGAGCCTGCTCTTCTTCTGGAAGGGCCACCGTGGGCTCTCCACGCGCGCGAGCGGCCAAAATGATCTGCCGCTTACGCTCTAGGGCTTCGGGTGAGGTGGGCCTGGTGGGCTTCAGCTTTGGCATGTCATTCATGCCAGGCGTCATCCCCGCTTGGGTCGGCGGCTTGTATCCGAGCTCAGCGGCCTTCAACCACCGGGTCGGCGGGCGTTGTGCCCACTCTTGACAGAGCGCCAGGTAACGTCGCATCGTCCATCTCCGGTCGACGCGATCCCAGCTGCCGCCTTCTATGCCGTGGCTGACGAGCTCGGCGATGATGGCGGTGCAGTCTCCGTCGAATTTTCGGCCCCGACCGCCGCCGTATCCGGGGCCGCTTTTTCCCCCTTGGGGATCAGCCCCGACTCTCCCAGCAGTTTGATCGTGGCGCGCACCAGCTCCGCCATCTGATCGCCACGGAGCGCCAGCTGTAGCTGTCGCTGTAGGGCATCTCCGCGTAGCTCCGGCGGTCCATCGCGCTCGGGATTGGACAGCGCCGCCACCACGATATCGAGAGATGCGTCCGCCTCTTCGACGATGCCCACCGCCTTGAGTAACCGCTGCACCGATGGCCATGCCATGCGAATGGTGTAGAAAACCATTTGGGGGACCAGAATGGTCTGGTCCCCGAACTCGATGCGTACGCCCGACTCTGGATGATCCATGATTGCCTTTAGGTGGTAGTGAACAGAAAGGTGTTCCCGCTGGCATCCGCGAACGCATCAAAGGCGAAGTCAGACACATAGAAGTCATCGAGCTTGGTCGGGATCGAGAGGCTCGTGCCCACGCAACGATACAGCTTCAACGTGATGTTTCCGCCTTCGAAGGTATTCGAGAATTCCGCGGTAAACTGCGGCGTGTTGCCCATGAAGGGGTTGCCACCAGCGACGGTCATGCCCGCGGTCGCGGTGTAGGAGTAATTGAGGAACGCCAGCTGCCCAAGATCAGAGCTCGAAAAGTCATAGACACCGGCGGTGACGCCATATTGGCCCGTGGCCGGTAGGCCCGTGACGAACGTCAGCCGCTCGGCATTGCTGCCATTCGTGCCGTTCTGAAATGTCACGCCGAGATCATCGAGGAATGTGGCGGCGTTGAGAGCGGTATTCGAAGAGCTGATCGTGATGCCTTCGTTGTAGGCGATCAGAGTCTGACCGGCCGACAACGTGCCACCCCAATAGATGGTATTGAAGACGGCGGCGCTGATCTGGGCGACCTTGGCCTTGCCGCTGATCTTGACCTTGCCGCGCGCCACGTCAATCGGATATTGCGATTGACTGTAAAGCATTTTGGTGTCGCCGCTGAAGTCAATGTTGACCTCTTGCATGGCACCGAAGCGGACGGGAGTCGAATTCGCAACGTCCTGACGAACCGCGAACATAACGCCGGAGCCGAAGCCGAACTGCATAGGGTAATCCCCACCTGAAGTCGCGCAGCATCGTCAGCTCGCGAACCACGCCCGACGCTTGCCTTGGTGGTAGGACTAGAAGCGCGCCCGGCTTAACACGGGGACGCTTAGGGAACCATAAGCATCAGGGGAATCAGGATCTGACCTTGATCATCCAGATCCCCGGTGTCGACCTTGACGCTACCTTCGATGCGACACCACTCAACCAAGCCGCCCAACGTGAACACGTCATCTTGTGTGTCCGGGGCGAGCACGGGATACACCGCATCCATGATTTGCTGGGTGATCTTAGCGCCAATCTGGTTGAAATCGGTGCGAAAATATATGATCCACGTGGTGTGCAAAATGCGGCGCGCCGGCATGCCGCGGCTGGGAGCGGAAGGAGTTTTGGCGGGCTGCCATACTGTGATGTATTCCGCCTGATAAGCGGCCGGTTGCAGATCGGGAACGACTTGCGAGAAAGGTTTGACCCTTCTGGCCGAATCGCCCCAAGTGAGCAGGCTCCTAGCACCGATCGGGATCGTGAAGCGCACCGCCCGCAACTGCACAAAGAGCGCCTCAAAAATCGGCTCTAGCGATGTCGGAACGAAGCTCATATGGGATAGCCTTCACGCTTCAGCGCGTCGAGTGCTGCCTGTTTGATCTGCGTACCGATATCCACGCGCATCTCCGCCAGCGAGCGGCGCAAGAATGAGCGCTCCGGCATCCTGGCGCCAGGGTGGTCGACGTGCTGGGCGAACACCACCTCTCCGCTGACGGCGCCGGTGCGAAACCCGATGCTGCGTTTGGAGAGGAACCGTAGCGCCGTAGCTTCCACGGGATCAATCTCGTGCGGCGGTGTCGCGCCGCCATATTCCTGGATATGCGCGTATTCGACGCCTTTTGAATACACGCTCCCTATGGCGCTCAATGCATCAGCCTCGAAGGTCTGGCCGATCGAGGACAGCAGCGCGCCCGTCTTCGAATAGAGCGGATGCCCGGAGGTGACATTGCTGCGCACCTGCGCTTCCAATTCTCCGGTGAGCTGTTGCACCTTGGTAGCTACGTTCGCCATGACCACGCCCGGCAGCTCGGCGAAATGCGCGATGAGCGTATCGGGCGAGCCCGTCCATGTGACCGAGAATTTGATCATACGGGAGTCTTTCCGGCGAGATGCGTGTAGAGACTCAGGCGCTGCAGGCCACTGGTGTTGACCACGCATTGCAAGAGATAGGTGACCTCGCCCAGCAAGCCGCCGACCTGGGTATTCACCTGAGCGTTTGGCTGGCTGGTGGAGGTGCTCGTGACAATGGAATTGCTGGCGCCCAGATGACTCTGCGCGGCCGGATCGAATCCGGAATCGGCGGTGCACGTGATCTCTTGAATGCTCAAAATATATTCGCCGACGGCGAGCTCGGGCCCAAAATCGAAGCCGATGTTTTCGAGCTCAACGCCAGCATCTTGCGGCGGGGACAGATCATTGCCCTGCGACATGCTTTACCTACTGATGATGACGCGCCGCACGCGCGGTGACGACGAGGTGAGTGTAACACGGGTCGCCGCTACGGTAAGCCGCGTCGCTGTCGGATGCTGCGCGACGCGCGACCGATCCGATGGCGCGATGGTGATGCGGATACGCGGCGGGAATCCGGATGTCGTGATCCGGCTGCCTTCCGCGACAATCGACATCTCGATCTCGATATCGGCGACGCTGTCTGACGCGATGGCGCCCAGCGATTCCGCCATGGCCAAGATCGAGGTGAGCGGGGAGCCGAGTGCCTCCGCGAGCACCGGTGCCGCGATAAGGCCGCTGCCGAGCGCTTCCAGCGCAGCCATCGCGGTGAATATCTGCGCCCCAAGTATCTCATCCGGAATCACGATGCGTCGTATCTGTGACCCGAGCGCTTCGAGCGGTAGCGGGCGCCCGTGTATCGGAGATCCGAGCGCTTCCGCATCGATTAGGGTCTGTCGGGTCTGTGACCCGAGCGCTTCGATAGGCGAGCCGCTCGCGCGGATCTCTGACACAAGCTGCTCGCTCGCCGCGGTCTGGGCCCGTAGTTCTGAGCGCAGGCTCTCCGTCGGAGCCAGTGCGGCACGTAGCGATGTCGCCAGGCTTTCGGTGAGGGATGGATATCCACGGATGACGCTCCCGTCGGCTTCGGCCGGCGCCGGCAAGCTGCGGCTCTCGGCAGTCAACAGCTCCGTTTGCGTGATCCTGCTTAGCGAAACCGACGAGAGCGTCTGTAGCGCCCCAATCATCGGGGCGACGTATACGTTGCTAGTGGTCACCCCTGAGACGCCCCCGCCCCAGCCTGGCGCGGTCTGCGTCATGTGGCATCATCCGAAAGCGGGGTTGATCCAGACGGTGGTGGACGTCTTGGCGAGACGCACAAAGGCGCGCACCCAGCCAACCTGATTAGGCGTAACGGTTACGCTCATCTGCAGGGTCACCGGGCTTGCCGGCGAGTTATTCCAGACTCCCGTGCCCGCAGATAAGGGCGTGGTCGTATCGAGCAGATTCGCCTGCGTCGTGACGAAAGATCCGGCGGTGTCTGTGCTATCAGGCAAATATTCCGCTTCCATCCAGATGTCGCTCATCTTCAGGGTGGCGGTCGCCAGCACCTGAATAGCTGCAGTAACGGCGGCGCCGGTCGTGCTGTTCCATTTGAGAATAGGGAAGGATTCGAATGGGACGCCGGTGCTTGTGGAGGTGCTCACCAACTTGTGTGAGTAAGGATTGACGCCGTCCGTGGCGCCCCCAGTCATCGTCACGGTGAGATCTGTTGATAGCTTGCTGTTATAGCCATCCAATTTCATATTCGTATAGTTTGTATTGCCACTGTCACAGTTGACGAATTCGGTAGTAGGTCCAGACGCTCCGGTCGTTTGCGTATTCTGCCAAACATATCCAGAGCCCAGCTTACAATTGGTCAAAAACATCCGCATGCCAGGGGAAGCGCCTGAGGAAATAACGGTGGCGCTACCTAATGAGCTGAGGTCGAGCCCATCCAGAATGACTACCGTCCCGGCTTGTCCGCCCGTATTCGTCGCAAAGAGGGAGGTGGGGATGGTGCCGCTCACCGCGGCTTGGGTCGATGTGTTACGCCAACGCAGTATGCCGCCGCTGCCGCCTTGCAGTTTGAGTGCTTGATTGGCCGCGTTAAAATTGAAAGTGACGTTTTCAAGATCGATTACGCCAGCCGAATTAAATCCAAAAGGAACGTTGGCGGCCGTGAGCTTGATAGTGCCATTGCGGAAACGCATCGTGGGCCCAAAGTTCACGGCATTGGCGCTGGCGACAGTCAGCCCCCATACTTCCAAATTATTACCGAGATTTACAGCTCCCGCAGTATTGGCGATACTTGCTCCAGATACAGGATTAGGATCTGCCACTACTGGTGGCACACTTTTCGTTCGGTCGACACTGATAAATCTAACCGGCAGGGTATTCGATCCCAAGTTGAGATTCATATTGCTGGCGGTTTGTATCTCCGAGTGATCGCTGGAAAAGAACACGGTATCACCGGCGTTCACGATACCCAGATTGTTCAAGGCGCTCACGCGCGCGACGGGCGCCGTCCATGTATTCGTCACGCCATTGTCGTGCTGATGTGCCTCTTGCGCACCGCACTCGGTCCAGACGGCGGTGCCGCCATGGCCAGACTCATTGGTCGTGCCGCTATCGGTGAGCGTCCATGTCGGTTCCAGCGTGCCCAGCGTGCCCGCTGTGGTGACACGAAACGCGCGCTCGTTACCTGCGGTGGGAGCTGATTGCCGGGTGATCTGGCCAAGCGTGACTGTGGCGCTCGCGGCGAAGGGCGCGGTGCCCCATGGCGTAATGTTTGTCCATGCTGTACTTGACACGTACCAATTAGAGACAGCCATTAGGTGGTCGCACCCTTGGTATTGACGGTCGCGGCGCCCTTATAGGCCGAGGTGCCGGCCGGCAGCGTCAGTCGCATCCATACGCCCTGCGCGCCGGCGGTGTTGGGTGTCGCGCCGCTCGGGAGCGAGCCCGGCGAGGCGATCACGCTGACGTAGCTCGGCTGCGTCACGAAGGTCAGAGACGAGCTGTCGCCATTCAGCGGCAGGGTCTGCCGATTGGCGATCGTCGCGGTGTCGTTGAGCGCCTTGCACAAGGCGATATCGAGTAGCGCACTTCCTGGCAGCGACGGGGATTCGCTGGCGATCTCAGTCTGCGCGCTCTGTAGCGAGGTCGCGGTATTGTTGTTGACGACAAACACTTTCTCATAAAACGTCCGCGACGAGCCGCCGGAGACGTCCGCGGTCGCGGTGGAGAAGCAGCGAGTGACGGCGAGTACCGCGTTCGGCGAAATCGGAAAGAGCACGCCCTGATAAACATCATAGGTCGACGTGTTATCTGGGATCACGCTCCAGTCGCGGTTGACGGCCACGGTATCGGTCCCGTATCCCGAGCTCGCCACGATCTGGCGCAGCTGGTTCGCGCCGGTGTTTGTCTTGATTCGGATGATGTCGCCGACCGCTACGCTGCCGCCGTCGCCCGACTGCAGGACGAAGAGCGGCGGGGTTGCGCCATTGGTGTTGGCGGCACCCGTCTGCGCGGTGCGTGCGCTGAGAAGCGCGGTGTGCGCGTAAAGCGCGATGTCACCGACCGCGGTGGTGCCGCCAGGATTGCTGAGCGTGCCGATCGCGCCGCCGGTGATCACCGCGGCCAAGATGCGCTCAAAGGTCTGAGACGAGCCGATGCCCGTTACGGGCGTCTGTCCATTCACGGTCACGGCGGTCGGCGTCACCACGTTGCCGGTCGCATCGCGGCCTGTCACCTGCAGCTTGACGGCAGTATCCGAACCAGAGCTCGATACACAATCGAGCGTCCCGTTGGGCGTGATGTCGACGAAGCTGACGAGCTTGGTGAAGTCGACCGCACCACCCGTGGTGGCGCTATCGGCTTCCGGCATGTTCGCGGCGCCGTAAATGACGATGTTATTTGGGGAAACGCTCATATCGTCGCCACTCGTTTGTAGGGTTGCAGTAGCTCCAGCACGGTCTGCGAGGGAGCGTTCGCGTCGTAGGCGGTCAGTCCCTGACCTCCAATGGAGCGCTCTTTGATTCCGATACGTCTCCGGTAACTATCCCGCTCGCCGGCGAGCTCCAGGACCGCTTGCTCGACGTCGGCCGGGACGTATCCGTATGTGAGGTTGAGGGGCGTGCCTTTGTCAGCAGCCGCAAAAGCGTATTCACCAGGCGATGTGCTGACGAGTGCATATTGTCCGGCAACTGGTGTGCCCGTAACCTTGGTGAGAGGGACGCCTGTAGAAGCGTTGACAACTCCTCCATCCGCAAGCCAAGGTCCGAAGGGAGCATCGACGATGACGCCATATGGAGCTCCCGTCGGGATGGTCTGCGCCTCATTTGTGATCTGATAACCGGCGTAATAACTGACCATGAATGCCTGTGCGCCATGTCCAGTATCATATCCGTAAAGGTCAAGCATCTGGGCGTGCCCCGGAGGGTAGCCATCCCACGGGTCCAGCAGAAAGCCGGGATCGAGCGGGGTTTGCGCCGCCGGGATCGGTATGCCTTGGGTGGTCGCGCTGACGATGCTCAGCACGGGATAGTCGCGCAGCATGACGCCGGTGCGAAAGTCTCCGGTGTGCCGCTCGCTCTGCACCAAATGTGGCGCAAAGGTGGACCGCGAGGTGATCGCATAGACGGATTGGCTGACACGCAGAATCAGTCGCGTATACACCTCATCGGCGCTCACCTGGCTCTCAGGAACGGAGAGCCAGTCTTTCAGACGTGATAGGGTGGTGAGCGCCTGCGCGGGCATGTCATGGTGCTTTGCGTGGCGGCTTCGGCGGCGGCTCTTGACCCGCGAGCCGGGTCACCGCCACATCATACTTTTCGAGGATCTGCCGCTTGTCGGCAAACGCCCTGTCGCGCTCATGCCTCACGGTGATAAGTTCTTCGCGTACGGCGATATTCTCGGCGCGGAGCTCTTCAATCCGCGCTTCCAGCGCCAGGATAGACTGCGCGTGTTGCTCCAAAAGGCGCGGATCAGCCAGCGCGACGGGGATCTGCGGCTCCCCCTCCATCACCTCTAGATGCAGCGTCTTCATGTGGGCCTTGGCGGCCGGCGTATCGGGCACTTCGACGAAGCCCATCTCGTCGTTGGCAAAGAACCGGCCTTCTTCAGAAATGAAGAATTCCTGAAAGATGTCACCCTCAGCATTGCGATTGTGGTAGCGCAGCGTCTTCATAATCACCACGGTCTATTGTTGAGCCACGTCAAAAACGGCAGATCGCGAAACGACCATCCGCGCACGGGCGGAGGGTTTGGCGTGCCGTCCGCGACAGTATAGCCCTGCGCGATCATGTCGGGGACAAAAAGAGCAGCTGGGATCGTCAGGATACCATTGACCGGCTGATAGACACCAGCTGGCGTGCCGACCGGGATGTACGACTCTTGCTGACCGTAAAAGTGTGTCACACCTGGCGGACAGTTGAGCTGTACAAATCCCGGTTTAACCGCAAGGGTCATGGTTTCCCGTGTAATTCGAGGAACTCAAACATGTTGAGCGCCTCAGCGATCGAGGGACAGGCGCCATGCTCTGGCGGGCCCGGCACCTTGACTGGGTAATACACCTTCACCTCATAGGGCACGACTTTGTCATGCTCCACGGGATAAGGCACTGGCACATCGACGATCTTGGGCACCTCGATCACGCGCTGTGGCCAACGCGCAACCCATGCACCGGTGAGAAAGCCGATGACGATCGCGCAGACACAGATCGCCGCGGCTGCCGCAAGCAAATAGGGGAGGCCGAAACCTCCCCCATTCTTGCGCGGCCCAATGGGGACGACTTTTGGCGGCATGGCCTTACGGCTGGACGAGTACCGACATGCGGAAAGTCGTACCGGTCGTCGGGTTCGCCGAGTTGTCGACCACGACCGAAGTCATCGGAGCGGTGATCGGGTTCGTGGCGGTTGCCGGCATCTGGTTGTTCCACCCCAGCGCCTTCGCGGTGCTCAGATTCAAGCTCTGCGAGGGTGTGTGAAAGAACACGTTCGCTGCCGAACTATGGAACGCGCACGACACGATCTTGGTGTTGTCGATTGAACCGACGAAGAGCGTGGCGGTGGCGCCGCCCAGAATGAGCTGCTCGACATCGACCGCTTCAGGCGCCGTGATCGTAATGGGCACATCGGCCGGAAACTGGGGCAAGCCAGATGGCTTGATCACCTGCGTCCAAACGTGTGATACAGACGTAACAGCCATGGATGAAATCCTTTCCGTTAGGGCCGCGGCCTGGCTTAGCCGTTGTGGATATTGGTGATGATCCCGAGCGCGGGCGGGAAGTAGCACTGCATCACGCCGTCGAGATAGATCCCGTACTCATACTTCAGCGAGCGCAGCGGCCACTCGATCTGCCAATAGTCACGCCGCAGACGCATCTGCGTGATGTTCGTGACGTTGCTCATCGGATAGGGCAGCTGTTTGCTGTTGAAGAAGATCGTGCCGGCGGGCATATTCGGATGCAGCCGGATCGGGATCTCCTTGGCGCCATCGAGCGAATACTTGTTACGGTAGCTCGTCGCCATGACACCGCCGACGATCTGCGATTGATCGGCAGTGAAGACAAAGCGTTGTGCGCCGGGCGAAGAAGAGCTGGTGCTCAACACCTTCTTGGAGATGTTGGTCTGCTCTTGCGAGCTCACCCAGATATCCGACGGGCTGAGACGATAGTTGTCCCAGAAGCTTTTCAGCGCTGCATCGATCTCGACGATGCCGCCGGCGTTGTCGGCCGTCAGGGTGGCGCCGTTGGCCATCACGCTCACATAGGCGTTGGAGCCGCTCTTGACGACCTGCGTCAGATAGCCATCGATGACCAGAGAGTTGGTCGAGTAGTCGGTCGCGGCCGGAAGGGACGCTGCCGTCTGCGTGCCGGTCGGCTCAGCGGTGATCGTATACTGCGCTTCGGTCGTGATCGCGCCGAGCACCTCTGTGCCGGCGGTATCGCCCCAGAACCACGCGTATCCAAAGGCACCAGCCTTGGCGGTCGTGGTCGCTGCGACCGAGCCGCTGGGGCCCGTGGTCCCGACGGTCGTGTTGTTGCTCTTGATCCCAGCACCGCCGCCGTAAGAATCGCTCGATCCGTCGGCGTTCAGCCGAGTGACTTGGGCCTGGATGCCGCCGGCAACCGATGCGTTGAGATATCCCTCTAGCGAGAGATATACGACGATGACGCTGAAGTTGGCATTGGTGCCCAGCGAACCATTGGACGAACTCGCGGTCAGCCCCGGCGCCGATGCCTTGCCAAGCGCTACGGAGGAATTGCCTCCGAGGATCAGCTTCTCTTCGCCGATCATGACGCTCTGCAGCAAGTTCAGGCTGGCCAACGCCTTCACGTCCTGGAAATATTCCGCTGCCCAGTCAGCCTGGAAGCTGGCGCTCGATTCCAAACCCATCGTGGTGTATTTGGCGGTGTAATCGGCAGTCGAAACGGCGATGACGCCGGACCGATTGCCTTCGCCAACACCCATCGACAACCCGGCGGTGTTGATCGCGGTGACCGCACGCCAGTTGGCTTGAATGCCGCCGCGCGCCGGAACACGAGGAATGTCGTTCCGCAACGGCGTCAAGACGGGGTACAGCATCTTGGCCCCGATTTCGAGGTCATAGCTGTTCAACCCGCTGATCGCCGAACTCGGCTGGCTGTAGGTCGCTTTGACGATATCCGGCGATAGACGCTGGGAGAGTGCCTCTCTCACCGCGGCAAGCTGCCGCATCGTCTCTTGATTGACGATTGCACCGCTCATGGTGAGCGAGCTCCCTTACTACGCCCCGCCCGAAGGGACAGTTGAGTCAGCAGCTCGGTGTGGTAGGAGAGCCGAACCGCGAGGCTTGGGTTTATTGCCCCGCGGGATTAATGATCGCGGTCGGTCGTGCCAACAGCGCCTTGAATACCATATTCTGGCGCTGCGTTGGCGACATATCGTTGAGCGCCTTCAGCAACTGCTCATCGTCGGCGGTCGCCGCGGCATATCCTGACACCGTGTCTTGCGCCTTGCTGATGGCCGTCGCCCGCCCAGCGTGCGACTTATCGACCGGGCGATTTTCGAGCGCTTCGAGTCGCTTTTCGAGGGATTCAATTTTCCGAATATCATTCGGATCACGCGCGGGCATCGCCGACGCAACCTTCTCGACCTTAGACATCCCCGCCGTCTCCGTGTCATCGTCATCATCCGCGTCCATCTCGTGCTTACCACCAGTGTCCGCGTCGACCGCCGGCTTCTTCTTACCGTCGGCCTTGGCAACGCCCATTTTGCTAATCGTCTTGGCGACCATGGCGATCATGCCCATCGCATCGCCCGGATCGACTCGCGCCTCTTCCAGAAGCTCTTGCACCTCTTTGCTCACGACAGAGCCGAGCAGCGTGGCGCCTTGCTTCAACCAAGTTTCCATCTGACCGATAATGTCAGAATTCTCGTCTTCCATCGCCTCTTCCCAGCGCTGGTTGACGAGCAAGCATTTGATGTCGCATAGGATGCTCGCGAGGCATGACATGGTCCCCATGCCCTTGGTGACCTTGCCGGCATACTCGCCGGCCGCGCCGGCGCCGTGCGCTGGCACTGTCGATCCACCCTCTACCGGCCCCTCATGCAACGCCCGATCAGAGGCACGCGACACACCGGCGCCGAAGTTTTGATTGGTCGACTGCAGAGCTGGCGCGGCGGGATCAACCGCCATGCTTTTACCCGCCGGGCTTTCGGCTGGTGTGCCGACTCGGCTGGGGCGTCCGTCATCTTCCTCATTCTCGCTATGCTCGGAATCCGTCACCGGCTTGGCGCTACCATCCGGCGGCGTCGCTTCGGTTTCAGCCTTGGTGAGACCCTCCGCCTTGGCGAGCAGCTCGCCCATGCTGAGATTCGCAAAGCCTTCCTGCAATTCGAGCAGCTGGCCCATCGTCACTTTCGCCAGCCCGTCGGGGAGAGCGACCTTATCGGTATCGTCCATTTCTGGCACCTTCAGCCCGTGTTTCTTCGCCGCCCGACGAATGTGTGCTGTCACCTCAGCCTTCGAATGGCTCTTGCTCTTACCGCGGAGCCGCACCGCGCTGTCGAGATCACCCTGATTCTTGATCGGATAGCTGCCATCGGGGAAGGCATCGCCCGAATCCGCGGCGCTATCCCGTTGCTTCTGATTCCAGTCGCGCTTCGAGAGCGGCTCGATCGGATATTCTGCCTTGGCCACCTCTTTCTTGGGCTTCTTTTTCTGGCCTTCCAGATCGTAATTGTTCACGCCGCTGCCGGGATTCTTCGGCTCGCTAAACGTGCCACCCGCGGCCTGCTCGCTCGCGCCGGCGGCCGCCGTATCATCGAGCTTCTGCATCTCATCCGCCTTCCAAAGATCCAGCTTGGCGTCGGGGTTACAGGGACGATCGACCAAGCTGATCTCGTGCATCGACATCTTGGTGATCGTTTTCTTATCATGCTCGTCGCGCTCTAATGCGCGGCCACCGATCGAAAACCCGGTGTACACCTGAGCCTTGACTTTCTGCACCGCGACCGGGTCGACCACGTGCGCCACGACGCGGGTGAAGCCATCATCGCCGCAATCCACCTCCAGCGCGCGGCCGGCGGCGTCCAGCTTGTGCATCTCGCGGATCGCCGGGAACCGCATATACTCAGGGATCGCGCCGCGGATGGCATCCGCCTTGATCACCTCGCCATCATTGTCCCGGCTCTCGCTCGATGCGACGCCATAGACCTTGATCGTGCCGTCGCTGACGCTCTCGATCTTCTCGATTGCGGCATAAAGGCTCATGCGCCACCTGTCCAAGTCAGCTCGCATCTACAAAATGGATGCGCGCCGGGCGTCTGATCGCCAGAAGGAAACGTGTCGTTTATACCAAGCGGACCGGCTGCCGCGTTGTCGGCGCAGCGCTTGCAACAATTCTCGCGCACGATCCAAAGCTTTTGAATCTCAGGATTTTCTAGAGACCCAGCTTGCAGCGTGGCCAAAACCGCCATGTTGGATGCACGGTTGACCTCATATTCCGCGATCATGTCCGCGCGATCGGCAGAGAATACATCCGCAAGCGTGGCAGCTATGGTCGCTGAATCAGCACCTTCCCCTAATCCGCCGGATAGCATCTCATTTAGCATGCTTCGGGTCGAATCGAGCATATTGAGATCAGCGGCATCCGTCGGGATCAGATCACCGGCGAAGTTGCGCGCGTATCCGACGAGCTCTGCTGATCTGTCATTCGCATAATCGATGGCGGAGGCGATGGCGTCGGAGGTGGCGGCTGACGAGAGGTCCAAAGCGCCCGCCACGCCCGCCGCGGTAGCCTCGCCGACATTGATGAGGATGGCGCTGACTATCGGCGCCAGCCCGGCCAGAAGGCCGGCCCACCCGAGGTTGTTGAGGATCTGATCGACCAGATCTGTCTCGTGTGGCAGCGCATCGACCTTGTTGACGGAGAGCAGCGCATCGCGGGCGCGTGATTGGACCGCCCCAGAGATCGCGGAGAATTCGGCGCGGAGCGCGCTCTTCAGCTCCCGCGTCTCTTGCCGAATGACCTGGCGATGCAGCCCGACATGCTCATGGTGCGGCCCATCAAAAGGGTGGTTACCTGATTCGGTTACCCCCTTTTCGATCACTGTTACCGCCTTCTGGGTGGGCTCGCCCTTGGTGCGGTCGTTGGTAGACGTGTTGCCACCAGGCGTGGTGTCGGTCGACGGCTTCTTCGGGCGGACCGAGGAATTGCCGTTGGCGGGGCCCGGCGTGGCGCCACCGCCACCTCCGCCGCCGAAGCCATCCCCCCCGCCGAATTCGAGATTCTCGTGGATGGCCTCTACCGTGGCCATTGCCGACGGCATGAAGAGATCATCACCAGCTGGGTGCTCCTCCAGCCCGAGCTCATTGCGCGCCTCGTTCGGCGTCATCACGCCGCCGAGCACATACTTGGTGAGAATGAGCACCCGCTGCGCCGGGCTGGCATAGGTATCGACTTCCCAGACAAACTCATAATCCGGACGCCCGGCATGATGCCGGATGATCTTATCGACCACGCCCTTCAGATATTGCATATAGGGGAAGAGCCCCTCTTCGTTCGCCGCGTCCGCTTGCTGCTGCGCGCTCGCCCGGTTCATCTGCCGCACCGCCCATTGCGGGGGCAGCGAGAACGCATAGCAGGCAATGCGAGTCAGCCATTCGTCGAATTCATCCTTCAGCGGCGGCGGCTTCGTCTCTTGAAACTTGCCCTCGCCAGGAACAAACTTGGTGCGTCGACGGGCCGCGAGGTTACCCTCGAAAGTCATATCCCAATATTTCTGATACTCCCGTATCTGATCCGTAGTCCATTCTTTCGGGCAATAAACAAAGGCATCGGGATTGCTGCCTGTTGTAAAGTAATAGAGCTGGGAGGCTTGGCGTCGAAGAGCGATATTGATTGTGGTAAGTATCTGCTCCACCGGGCTGAAACCATAGACACGCTCTACACGTTTATTACGTGGCGCATAAATCAGTTCATCGCTGGTGTAATCGACTGCTGGCAAACCTTTGATGACTTGCTGGAAGGCGACATCCGGCGGGACCGGCGTGCGGCCATCTGGGTTGATACGTGGGGCAATGGTCGACCCATCGAGGATTTCTAGGGAGTACAGATCGCCTTTGGTCGTGCGCACCGGATAGATTGACAACGCGTCATAGACGAGCACTTGCTCCATGCATTGTCGCAACCAGCTCGCCCAATCATCGACCTTGTTCGGGTATTCGAGGAAGGCTTGGATCGATTGTGCGGTCGGATCGGACGCTTGCGTCGGGGCGCTGCGGCCAGCGATGCGGCGCCCTACCGCTGGATCACGCTTGCGGACCGACCAAGACATGCGCGACAACTGATCCTTGCGTGTCTCGATCAGCAGCCTGATCACATCCCATGCGTCGGCCATGACGCGCAGATCTTCGAAGCCGTTGCCTTCCCATGCGCGCGGCGTGATCGCGAGGTTATAGCCAACGGGGAAATCCCACGCGCGGCCGGCGACATAGTCCGGCGCGACCGGGCGCAGCGGTTCGCCCGGCGAGAACCATCCACCAGGGTCGACGCCGGTGATGGCGTAGCGCACGCCTTGCACCAGGCGACCCAAGATGCCGGGCAAGATGGTGGAGCTGGGAGTCGGAATCTGGTCCGCCATGGCAAACCTAAAGTGTGGCAGCTACCAGCGGGCCCGACTCCGCCGACGGCGACTATATCATGCTAGGGTCGCTCAGTCGTAATGGACCAGCTTCCCCGTGTCCGCGGGCGGAAAGATCTCATCGAGCGTGGTGCGCAGACGGCGATCGAGCACGGCTCGCTCCACCGCTTGCCTAAACTCGTCTTTGGCTTCCACGTAGGGCGTGGCCGCGGCAAACCGCAGCTCTAGCTGATTAGGCGTCAACACGGAGCGCATATTCCGTACATCGTGAAAGCCGAAAGTGTTGTGCAGGATCGGTCGCCCGTGCTCATAGGAAAACAGCACCGCGACATCCCGCGGCGCCCATGTGAAACCTTCCTTTTCGAGCTCCGGCCGCAAGGTCCGGCACAGCACGGCATCTTCATCCGCGGTGGGGCTCATATCCATCTGATGTAGGCGCTGTAGCAACCGCTTGCTGCGCAAGCTGAAGCCGCCGTTCCCTACGTTCATCGCATCTTGAATCCATGGCCATGGAGCGCCGATGTAGTCATACTGCAGCCAGGCATCTGACCACATTTGTTCATCGATGACCCAGCTATCCCACTGCTGGATGAGCGCATGCGAGGTATTCAAAAACATGGGAACGTGGCGCCAGATCATCGCGGCCCAATCGCCGACTCCCTTTAGCGGAGCTATCTTGCGCACGGGCAAATCACCCATCTTCTGGTCGTCATCCGAGAAAATGAGGATCTCACCCGGCTCGATCCGGGTCAGCGTCTCTTCGATCGCCATACGCGACAGGACGTGCGCATCCGTGTCGACCAGCACCAGAGTCACATCAGGCAAGGGTAATGCGTTCACATCAGATCCTTTGTGGTCCACGTGGTCGGCAACGAGGGCCCGTGAATTTCCAGCCCCAGGTGATGCCGGAAGGGCGCCGGGCCGCGCTTGCGAATGAAATCGACCAGGTGCCGCAAGCCGTCTTCGAGGGATGTTTGTGGGGCGGAGCCAAATCCTAAACAGCGGCGTGCGGTGGCGGCGCTGCAATAGGCATCTGGCACCTCCGCGGGGCGGCCAGGTAGAAAGATCGGGTCGCATGGCATATTGACCAGCCGAGAGATCATCTGGGCGAGCTCTAGGATGGTCACCATACCCTCGTCGGGGCCGAGATTGATGGTGCGCCAGACGGCCGCGTCTTCAATGCCCATCATGCCCAGATACGGCACGACATCATCGATGTAAGAGAAACACCGCTGATGGCTGCCGTCACCATAAATGATAGGTTGTTTCCCCTGCAGCATGCGGTTCGCGAAGATCGCCGCGACATTGCGGTAGGGATCGGTATAGCGCTGCCGCGGACCATAGATGTTGTGCGGCACGGCGATGGCATATTCGACGTGGTGCACATGCGCCAGCGATCGCAACAGACGCTCCGCTGCCTCTTTAGCAATCCCATACGGATCGCATGGCCGTGGGCAATCGGATTCATTGAAGGGTGGGCCTATATCGCCATAGCGGGCCATCGATGAGCAAAACACGATGCGCCGGACTCCCGCTTCTATCGCGGCCGAGAAGACGCGCGCGGAGCCGGCGAAGATGTTTTCGCACACATAACCTGGCGCGAAGACGCTGGCGCCCTCATAGGCAGCCGCGGCGCAGTGATACACCACATCGCAACCATACATGTCCACTGGACGGATATCCAAAATATCCAGCTTGGCCACATTGGAGCTGCAGGCATAGGGGATGTTGCGGAAGTCCCCGGTGACGAGGTTATCGCATCCCCACACCCGATGCTGACCCTGCGCGAGCAGCCAATCGGCGAGATGCGACCCGAGGAAACCGGCGATGCCCGTGATGTAGACTTTCACAGCAGCAGCGCCTTGACGATGTCGACCGCCTCATCGAGCGTGGGCACACGAAAACCGATGCACTCGTTCAGCATGCCGTGCTCATGCACATCCAGCTTGTCATTCATGGTCGCCACGATCGGCGTGCGCCGCAGATCTGCCCAAGCAATCTCCATGACGGAGCCGATCGAAACGGCCTTGGCACCCAGCAGATGGACCAGCAGCACGTCGCAGCGCGTGGCATCCCAACGATCGCGCGTCGTGATCCCCCGATGCGATGAGAGGCAGTTGAAGGTGCCATAATCGACCGTGCTGTCGAGCGCCTCCTGGCCGCGCACCCGCAGATACGACTTGGCCCGCATGGGAGACAGCGCCTTGATCCCGACATCCGCGAGCTCGCGGGCGACCGCCTCACGCCAGTCGACGACGCCATCATAGGTCAAGCCGCTAATGGGCCCGGCGAGGTAGACCGTCTTCATCGTTCCCTGACCATCTGCTCGATCCGTTCCTTAACGTAAGTCATGGGGGTGGTCCAATCGAAGCGCGTCCGCTGCGTGACGAGCTCCATCGTCGGATACCACGGCGTGTCGGTACGATTGCGGAGCCATCGCCAGCAGCGCGCATATTGGCAGAGCCCGATCGTCGGGATGCCGAGCGCGCCGGCGAGGTGTAGCGGCGCGGTGTCGACGCTCACCACGACATCTAGGCGGCGCATCAGATCCGCCGTGTCCAGCCAGTTTTCCATGCGGCCATCGAGATCTATGATGGCGACATCGCCGCCGGTTTTTTTCAGATCACCGGCGCGGCCCTTCTGTAAGGAATACACCTGCACGCCGCGGATCTCGGTCAGGCAGAGAAAGCGCTCCAGCTGAGCCGAGCGCTCTTTATCGGGATCGAGTCCGGGTCGACCAGCCCACACGATGCCCACACGTAGTTTGGTGCCCGTCGACGCGGCGACCTTGGTCGGGATGGGCCCCGGCGGCCGTACATAGGGACGCCAACGGCGCACACGGCGCTCTATTTCAGCCAGATCAAGACCCAGCCAACGCACCGTCGAGTGCATCGGCGTATGGTAATCGAATGAGCGCAGCTCGTCGGTCGGGAAATCGCCGGGAAAGAGCTTGTCATACGGCACGGCGCGCGCGACGCCGGGCACCGTCTTCGCCACGCCTACCAGCGACGGCGGGACCGCGGCGAGCACATATGCGCCACGCTTGGCCAGATCTTTGGCGAACCGCATGAATTGTATGGTGTCGCCAAATCCCTGCTCGTGATGATGTATGATCCGCTTGCCTTCCAGCGGCTCACCCTGCCATTCCGGAATCCCCAGATCCCAGACGAATTGCTTGACCAGCTTGTGCCAGCGCGCTTCAAAATGCCTGAGCCCGGTCTGTAGATCGCCCATCGCGAGATAGGCCATCCCCAAATCCGTACGGCAATCATGCTGATCCGGTGCGATCGCGAGGCTCATCTCAAACGCTTTGGCGGCATCCGCCGGGCGATTTTCCTGATAGAGCGCGATCCCGAGGTTATGCCATAGCTTGGGATGATCGAGCTGACGGTCCAGCCCCTCTTTCATCGCCTTGACGGTCTCGGCAAATTGAAACAGGCTGGCATAGACGGCGCCGAGCATGCCCCAATGATGCGCGGGACGATCGTTAATGACGATGGCCCGACGGGCGAGCGCTAGCGCCATCGCTGGGCGCCCAGCATTCACCTCAATCTCAGCCAGCGCGTTGGCGGCGCCGGCGTGGTCCGGTGTGGCGTGGAGCTGCGCTTGAAAAAGGGTGCGGGCCGCGTCGAGATTGCCCGCCTGGCGGGCCGCGAAACCGTCTGAGTAGAAATCTAGCTTCTTCGCCGATTCGTTGGCGAAGACGTTATCGAGCCCGACTGCCATTTATCCCTCGTGTGGTAGCTTCCGACCAGGGCCGCACCTTTTACGGTGCGGCCCAGCTCAGTCGGCGGGGGTGGTTGTTGCCGTACCTCAGCCTGGGGCGAGGAAACTGTAATAGAGCTGATACGCGACCGTGGTTGCGGGCGCGGTGTGCGGCGTGAAGGAGCCGAGCGTCACAGAGCTAAAGGTGCCGATGTTCGTTCCCTGATCGGTCGACGTGGCCGCCAAGCTGGCTTGATCCATCTCTTTGACCGCGGTCAGAGACGTGATCGATGTGCCGGGCGGGACCGGCACGCCTACGGTGGCCGTGGTGCCCGCATACAGGAACGGCGAGCCGATCGTGGCATTTAAGCCGGTAATGGTCGCTGAGCTCAGGACAGCAACGCACTTGCTGAGATGCAGGGTGTTGCCGGCCACGCCTGCGGTGCCTGCTGGCGTGGACAGGGACAGCAGATCGGTCGTGGAGAGACCGTCGTTGGCGAGATAGATAACGGTCAGAGTGCCCGTCATCGCCGCGGTGTTGCCGCCGATCACGAAATCAACGTTCCGCATCGGGACCGGCTGAGCCGCAACCGACAAACCGCCATTGGTCATCGTCACCGAAGCGATCATGGCGGCCGCTGATGCCGCCGCGATCGTGGTGCTCGCCGAGCTCCAATATCCCAGCTGCGACAACCCGATCACCCAGCCCGCGTTTTCCAGCGCGTTGCGGTGCAGCGGGCTGACCGAAATCGTGCCATCGGATGCGACCGTGGTCGTGCTGCCATCGGGCAGGACTACCTCGCCAGTCACACCGGACGGCGCAAACATTTTGATGTTGGCAAGAGCCATGAGGGAATCCCCGCCCAAAAAACAGGTAGTGAGTGGCCGAACCTATCACAGACAATGCAAGCGCCGTGTTGGACCTCTCCCTTAGCGATCGTGTCGCAAGCCTACCTGATAGGTCAGCTGGTCGGCCGCAACAGCCGCGGAGGATGTCGGGCTCGCCCTATAAGGCAGATCGTGCGGCATCTCGTGTCGTGGCGTGCCAAAATCTAACTTGGCGCGACGATCATCGTGGAACCAGACGCCATGCGGCATGGGCTTGAGCTGCCGCGGCGGCACGTCGGGCCCCAGTTTGGAATATGGGCTGACCCGCATTCTCTTGATCCGCTTCATATATGCTGAGTAGCATGGCGTGCGCATGCCACATGTGGAACGATCCCGGAAATCACTGTTGGATTCTCCGGGTTTTTGGAGAAGTGGTGTCTGGCATTCAGCGCATCTTTTGTTGCGCTCTACCAATACAGGAAATCGGATTCTCAAGCAGCTAACCCACCATCTATAATGCGCAAGCCGCGCTGAGCAGCCATTTCTTCGGCCAATTCCTTGGTATATTGGAACATGCCCATGCCAGCGATCGGCTCTACTATCAGATCAGTAAATGCCCACACTAATGCGTCCATACGGTCAGGCGAGTCTTCAGGCTTGCGGATGAAATCAGGTGTGAACCGACACATCTGATCTTCGAGCTCTGGGAAACTGCCCACATGATGACCACGTCCCTGCTCATAGACCATGCCCACGGGCTCGGCTCGCACTATCTTGCCGCGGGTCGCAATAACCTCTTTGACCCTGATATTCTCGTCAACTTGGTGTATGGCATTGGCGATCATGGCGCCGCCATTGTTGACTTCTGCAACTATATAGTCGCATTCCCATAGATTGTAAAGCCTTACGGCTGTATTCACCCATTCTGAGGGTGCCATTCTGCCTGACGCATCGTCAAAGACGTATCCATGTCGGTTACTATCTCTACCTGCGACAACTATTCCCGTTTCGTTGCTATCTTCTCCACTGGTCATAGCTGGGTCGATCGCGACGCACATGCGTTCCATGTGCTCCGGGCGAATCTTGACGGGTGCCTTATTTCCGAGCTTGTTCGCGGGCCATTTGATGCCGACATTGTCCGGCGAGCGCCGACCGGCATCGATCCATGCGCGCTGGAACACCGCGCCAGCAATATCCTCTAAAATTTCGGCGAGGATCTCTTGGCGCCCAAGTCGTGTTCCTTCATACTTTCGTAGAATCGCGCTCAGGAATGATGGCGCCAGGTTCGCCGAATTTTCCAGAGTCGAGCCCGTGGTAACGATGCAATGTGGATCTTTTTCGAGATCGCGGATCACCTTGATCGGCCGCGGCGTCGTGGTCACCACGCATTGCGGGTTGACGCCCAAGCGCAACCCGAACATGAGGTTGTCCCACGCCTCCATGTAGCGCCATGTCGCGAGCTCGTCACACCAGGCTAGGTCACACTCCGGGCCCCGGAGCGCGTCGGGTTGATCGGCTGAAAAGGTGGTCGCGACGGCGCCGTTAGGCCACGTCAGGCGGCGCTTCGTCGGCTCGTACTTCGGACGGTTCCACGGCGGCGAGATCCTCATGATCCCGCTCTGCCCCTCGATCATCACATCCCGGATGTCCGATGCCGTCCGCGCTACCAGCGAGATCCGACGGCAGCGACCCGACTCCACCCGTTGGCGGACCATCTCCGCGCCCGTCCGCGATTTCCCAAACCCGCGGCCGGCCCTGATCATCCACACCCGCCAGTCCGTCGACGGCGCTATCTGTTTCGGGCGGGCCCAGAACTGCCAATTCCAGTTGAGGGATTCCGCTTCCTTCGGAGATAGTTCCGCCAAGAGAGCGTTGCGCTGCTCGTTGCTCAACGAGGCGAGCAATTCGGCGAATGAGCTGTTCTGCAGCTCCGGTGCCTTCGCCCGCACCTCCTCCAAAATCGCCAGATCCATTGAGTAACTTCTCCGACATGCCAAGATGGAATTTCGACAGATGAATCCAGGCGGTCACCGCCGCCGGACCAACGCCGCGGGCGTGCTTCCATCCGAGCTCGCGCAGCGATACACGCCCGGCCGCTAGGCCTGCCTCCCATGCGTCCCGCAGCTCCGGCTTGGCCAGATACCGCTGGAAGTTCGGGAAAGACATATCGAAATGGCCCGCCGCCTCCGCTTGGGTGGGCTGCATCCGAGCAATCCGATAGACCTCTTCGGGACTAGGTCCGCTCGTGCGGCCCGCGGCCGGCACGCGCAGCGCATAGCCAGGCGCTATGGCGCCAGCGGCTTGCATGCCTGGTGATTGCGGATCTTCGTGGCGCAGAGTCCGCGGAGAACGCTCGCGCGCGATGCGGCCTTTGAGCGATCCCGTGACTGCGACTGTTTTGGAGCGAGCCATCCCCGACCTTATCAAAAAGCAACGGCCCCGCGGGGTCGGGCATTCCGCGAGGCCGCAGCCTAGCCCGATCTCAGCCGGGCAGCTTGCCTACCACAGCAAAGCTGCGGTGGTTATATCACTTGTCAAGCAGGGGCGTCGGCGACCTTCCACTTCTGGTCATAGACGCCGGGCGATTTCTTGATGGAGTCGGCGATGATTTTCGCTTGCTCGGCCATCGCCGCGGCGAGCCGGCGTTCATCGCTGATGTAGCAGAGCTGATAGTGGGAGTCGCAGTAAGGCCCACGCTCTACAGGACGCGCGCACCACCTGGCAGGCTCATCCGCCTCGTGTAGCGGATACATGCATTGATTGGTCTTCGGCATCGTGGGCAGGCGCTGCTCTAACGTGGTCGGCACGATACCTACGACACCCGCGCGCCACAGAAAACCGATCAACGCATTGCGTGTCACGCCGAATTTGCGGGCCATGACCGCATACGTCTCTGTTTTATCGAGACCCAGCTGCACCGCCTGTTTACCTGCGATGTGCCAGAAGGCGGCTGCTTGCGGGGAATATCCATTCTGTCTGTCGACCAGCTTCACATCAGAGCCAGCCTCTTTCAGCTGCGCCTGACGGGTGTGCGTATTGGTCAGCTTCCAGCGGCGCCGACGGGCGACGGCGGCGATCGCGCTAGCGGAGCGGAGCGGTAATTGCGCCTTGACTTCGGTGGTCGAGAGACGTGCTAGCGCTCCCTGGCGGACAATCTCGATTTCCTCGTCGGTGAAGTTGTTGCGCGGATGCCTGAATGGCACGCCGTATTTCCGCGCGAGCCAACATATATGGCTATGCGCGCATCCGATCTCGACCGCCAGCTGCCGCGATGTCAGACCGAGCGCGGCGTGCTGGCGCAGCCGCTCAATCTGCTCGGCGGTGATGCGTGCCTTGCCCATTACTACACCGGCACGCAAGCGACGGCGTGATGCTCATCGCCGGGATCGTCACCCTTTACGTGATATCCGTGTCCGTCGCCAGTGAGATTCCACCGGCGCGCGCGATTTATACGCATCTTAGCATCCACAGCTGCCGAGAGAGACAAGGGGGACTCAGCGCCCCGCAGGCGCCCCGCGACGATTTTGAGATATCGGCCGATCGCCCCCAGATGGCGCGGCGCCGTCGCTGGTGTATTGAAATGACGCAAGAGCCCATGCAGATGCGGTAGCATTTCAGCGGCATAAGCGCGCGCCCATGGCAGGTCCAGGTCGACGCTCATAGCGCGCTCAGAGCTATCGTTCGTTGCCTGTTCGAGATTGACGCTCATCATCGTGGCGATGCCACACGCGACGATCCAGCAATCGGCACACTCTTCCGCGATCGCGTCAGCATTTGTCTCACTATTGGTAACCTGCACCAATAGCTCCGCCATTTCTTCGGCGAGCCGCGCGATATACCGCCAGCGATCGGTGGGGACACCGAACGTGGCGACTTGCCATTGGCTGATGGTCGATTGCGTCTCATGAAACGGCTCGGGCTCGGCGGCTGGCTGGCTGGCCATAGAGGCTTTGATGCCCGCCATGTCGTCGCCCATGGCGCGGACGAGGCGGCGCAGATCGGAGAGCTGATCATAGATATTGGAGATGTCGTCTGTAAAACCCGTCATGATGTTCCTGTAAAAGGGGGGTAATGGTCATCCTCTTCACCGGAAGGCTCGATCGGCTCATCTTCCAGATCCGGGTCGGCATCGAGCTCATCCAGCAGCTCTATGGCACTCTCGATGAACGCCTCCAGCCGCTGGCGATAGGTCATCCCCTGACGCCTCTTGGGGAAACAAACGATGTTCTGGCCATCCATACTAATCGACGGTTGCGCGCTTAGACGCAACTCGGAAGCGTCAGGGGATAGGAGCGCGCGGGGCTCACCCCATGGCTGGCCCCCACCAGCTGCCCCGCGCTCGCCGTGGTCGCGATCCACGACATTGACCCGTATCGCCGCATAGGGCTGCGGCTGACATAGCATGTAGCGCACGTGCGACATCAGAGCATACCGTGCCGCTCAGCCCAGCGACGCGCCAGATGTCCCAGGCGGCCGCCAATGATCCCGAGGATGACCAGGATCGGCAGATACCACCACAAAGCGTCCAGCGGCATCGGGCTGATCAGAAAATCTTGCATCAGTCGCTGGTCGCGCCGGTGGCGTTGAGCGTCAACGTCGCCATCTCGACGACTTCATTGCGTTTCCGGCGGAAACCGTTAACCGAAGAGTCCGTCGTGCCGTCGTCGTAGGGATGCACATCGAAGCCGGCGCCGCGCAGCACGCGTTTTGCCTCACGATATTCGACATCGCCTTTCTTGCAGATCACCAAATCGGTACGTTCCTCTGTAGACGGCTGGTCCGGCGCGCTCCATGGTAGCTGGATCAGCAGCGCCTCCCCCTCCCAGCGAACCGCGGCGCCTACCGCGGGCATCTTGGGAGGCAAGCTGGACCATAGCTCATTGCTGCGCCGTAGTCGCAGTCGAAGATCCTGGCGCTTGCCGCCGGCGGGAGATAGCTTCCACCCAGTGGCGGCATCGCCGGCGCGCGCCAGCCGCATGAGGCCGGCATCGGCGCCGTCACCCAGAGCCACGCTGATGCGATCGCTCGCGCGCCATCCGACATCGCTGATCAGGCTGGCCGCTAAGACCACCCTAACGCTGCTGGCGTCGACCGCGACAATGACTTGATCATCAGCTCCCCGCTGGCCGCGGCCAGGCAGTAACACCTGAAAACCCATCTTCCCGACTCCAATGAGATTTGGTTACAGCGCGACAAGATGGCGATCGGTGATTAAAGTGTCAAGCGCTGCAGTCGTCAAAAATACGTCCATAATTTGCAGCTTGCAAGCGCGACACTCAAACATCATCTTGGACGGATGCCCGGAGTAACTGTCTCAGCAGATATCCTCGCGGCGGCGCAGCTGTATGGCGCGCTGCACCCGGAGCAGATAGGCACATATCCGATCGGCAAGTCACAGCCATTCCCGCTGGGGACGCGCATACGCTTCGCGATTGGTCAGGGACTGCCGGATACAGATCCGTACATCGTGATCGATGTGATAGAGGGTCGAGGAGACACAGCCTCCATTAAGTACATCCCCGATCGATGGACGAGCCTTATTCCCGCTGATCCAGATCAGCCATAAGTTCTGCCTCTGATTCATCAGGGGCGTCGTCACCGCGGATGAACGCCCCTATCGCGCCAAACATGTCCCCTATAAGATTTAGGGCGACGCCGATGATCAGAAATGGGCCGCTCAGCACATACCACATCACAACGGTTTCCTGGTTAGCGGTCTGACCTGAGGTGCGCGTGAACCGCGCGCCATCGTCGGGATCGGGCATGCTTGGTGCTCCGGGCGCCGGCCGCGCGTCGCGGCCTTGGCGCGGTTCGCGGCGCCAGTGGCGGCGCGACCACTAGCGGTGTGAAAGCCATGATTCTCTGGACGCCCAAGCAGTCCGCGCTCTTTAAGCAATCGGACGCGCACCGCTTCATATGGAAGAATGACCATGTGGAGTTGGCCCATCGGAAGGGAGCTCATCATGCCCGCACCGCGAGATACAGATCGCGCGATAGGATCTCTATGATCACATGTGGACCAGAAGACGCCTCGATGATATCGCCCACCCGATAGCGTCTCGGGGGATACGGCGGCCCGCCCGCCTGGATCATCAGCGTATCACCCCTGTCGGGATGCAGAGCGGCGCGCAACCGCGCGGCATTCACTCTGGCCCGACGGCGTCGCCCCCATGGCCACATCATCTCCTCACGATCCACCAGCCGAGCAGCAG
>Ga0306921_10000073_pt1 | contig 67806 bp, 50 predicted proteins | sample sta12Cox44000080_FD_203760 | JGI IMG/M metagenome (GOLD analysis project Ga0306921, IMG submission 203760) | Lab enrichment of tropical soil microbial communities from Luquillo Experimental Forest, Puerto Rico - statoxic.12C.oxic.44.000.080 (v2)... | ecosystem: Environmental > Terrestrial >... | reverse complement strand
TGGCACCATCCCAGCTAAAAAACTTCTCGAACTCGTGCGCTTGCTGCCCGAGGAAGAAATTCGATTCAAGCTGCTGGAGAACCACTGGATCCAGGTCACCAGCGATCGCCGCAATTACAAGCTCGTCGGCATGTCCAAGGAAAATTTCCCCTCGCTGCCGCAGTTTCCCCACGCGCTCGTGAAAATTCCCGCCAAGCTTCTGGCCGACCTAATTGCTAAGACCACCTTCGCCATTTCGCTCGAAGAATCGCGCTACACGCTCAACGGCGCGCTCATGGTCCTCAAACCCGGCTCGATCACTATGGTTGCCACCGACGGGCATCGCCTCGCCATGGTCGAGCGCGATCATAAATTCGAAGGCTTCTCCGCCGAAACGCGCGTGCTCGTCCCCAAGAAGGCCATGACCGAGGTCCAGCGCCTCGCCGCCGAGTCAGGCGACGACGGCCAGGTGGAATTTGCGCAGGACGAAAGCCACCTCTTCTTCCAGTTCGGCCGCCGCTTGCTCACCTCGCGCAAACTAACCGGCCAATTCCCCAATTACGAAGCCGTCCTTCCGCGTGACGTCTCGAAAGTGGTCGTTCTCGAACGCGCCGAGCTTCAGGACGCGCTTCGCCGCGTCTCGCAACTTTCCGACGCGCGCTCGCACGCCGTGAAGTTCGTGCTGGCCAAGGAGGGCCTGGAAATTTCAGCGTCAAGCCCTGAATACGGCGAAGCCAAGGAAATCATCGAGAAAGAATTCAAAGGCGATCCGATCGCCATCGGCTTCAACGCCCAATACCTCCTCGATTTCCTCGCCGCCGCCACCGACGGCCCCATCAACTTCGAGCTGAAAGACGAACAATCCGCCGGCCAATTGCGTCCCGTCTCCGACGAATCGACGCGCTACCGCTACGTCGTGATGCCCATGCGCATCTGATCGCGCCGCGATATTTGCTCGCGCTTTGGGCGATACGGGCGCGCTTTTCTAAGCTTGATTTTGTGTCGATTTTCCGATCCAATCTCGATGGAACTATAGATGATTTTGCCTCCGCCAAGAATTCCTTTAACCTACTGAAACAAAAGGCTTAAGCGCACGAATCGTTAGCCGATTTCTCTTGAGAAATCCGCTCGCGTCCGTTAAAATGTGTAGTCTGCAGGTGTGCATCATCCAGGTGCGTTTTCGCTTCTTGTTTCGATTGCTCGCGCCAGAGCAAAGTGGAGCTGAAAAAACACCGGTTGTCCCCTTCCGCGGGGGAAAATAAAAGCTTCGCCGTGTCCCACCGAAAATTTCGGAGCGGGACGGGATGGAGCAGCAACCCTTCGAGTCTCAGCTCGCATTCGTGCGAAGTCCGGGGCCAATGGGCAAGGCAAGTGTCGCGGCCTTCCGCTGACCGCCTTCCCGAGCAGTTCGCGATTGAAATATTTTTCGCGCATTTATTTTATGTAGCTCAGGTCTTTAGACCTGAGGTCTTTGACTCTGGCTTGGCACAATTTCGTGCGCCGCGTTTTTTGATTTGTTCGTATCTGAGGAGACGCAAACGGAATGGCTGAAAAGGAACCTCCCAAGGGTCACAAGTACGACGCAACCTCCATCAAAGTTCTCGGCGGCCTCGAAGCCGTCCGCAAGCGCCCCGCGATGTACATCGGTTCCACGGGTGAGCTCGGCCTGCATCACCTAGCCTGGGAAGTCGTCGACAACTCCGTGGACGAAGCCATGGCCGGTTTTGCCGACGAAATCAATGTAACGGTGCACGAAGATAACAGCGTCATCGTCGTCGACAACGGCCGAGGCATCCCCGTCGACATGCATGCCACGGAGAAAAGGCCCGCCGCCGAAGTGGTGATGACCGTTCTGCACGCGGGCGGAAAATTCGATAGCGAGACCTACAAAGTTTCAGGCGGTTTGCACGGCGTCGGTGTCTCCGTCGTCAACGCGCTCTCCGATTGGCTCGACCTCGAAATCTGGCGCGATGGCGAAGTCTGGGAGCAGTCCTACGAAAAAGGCATTCCTACTTCAAAGCTGAAAGCCTCCGGCAAGACGCGCAAGACCGGCACGAAAGTGACCTTCCACGCCGATCCTTCGATTTTCGACAAGATCGTTTACAGCTTCGACACGCTCTCGCAGCGCCTCCGCGAGCTCGCTTTCCTCAACAAAGGCCTGAAAATCACGCTCGACGATGAGCGCAGCAGCAAGAAAGCCGAATTCCGTTTCACCGGCGGCATCGCCGAATTCGTCAAGCACCTGAATCGCGGCAAGCAGACCCTCCACGATTCGCCCATCTACATGGAAGGCAAGCGCGGAAACGTCGATATGGAAATCGCGCTGCAATACAACGACAGCTACGCCGAAAATATTTTTTCCTTCGCCAATACGATCAATACCGTCGATGGCGGCTCGCACCTCGCCGGCTTCCGCTCCGCTCTCACCCGCACGCTGAATTACTACGCCAGTTCTACCGGCATGCTGAAAGAGCAGAAGGACGAAGTCTCCATCAATGGCGACGACGTGCGCGAAGGCCTTGTTGCCGTCGTTTCCGTCAAGCTCCCGCAGCCCCAGTTTGAAGGCCAGACCAAAGGCAAGCTCAATAGCGACATCAAAGGCCTCGTCGAGCAGCTCGTCAACGAAAAGCTTGGCGAATATTTCGACAAGCACTCATCCATCGCGCGCAAAATCATCGGAAAGTGTATTGACGCCGCGCGCGCCCGCGAAGCCGCGCGCAAAGCTCGCGAGCTCACCCGCCGCAAATCCGCGCTCGATTCCAGCGGCCTCCCCGGAAAGCTCGCCGATTGCCAGGAACGCGACCCCGCGCGCTGCGAACTCTTTCTCGTCGAGGGCGAATCCGCCGGCGGCTCTGCCAAGGGCGGCCGCGATCGCCGTTATCAGGCCATCCTGCCGCTCAAGGGCAAAATTCTCAACGTGGAAAAAGCCCGCTACGACAAGATGCTCGGCCACGAAGAAATTCGCGCCATCATCACCGCGCTAGGCACCGGCATCGGCAAAGATGATTTCGATGCTGCGAAGCTCCGCTATCACAAAGTGATTCTCATGACGGACGCGGACGTGGACGGCAGCCACATCCGCACCCTGCTGCTCACTTTCTTCTTCCGCCACATGCGCGAGCTCATCGACAAGGGCAACATCTTCATCGCCCAGCCGCCTCTCTACCGCGTGAAGCGCGGCAAGATGGACCGCTACATCCGCGACGAGCGCGATTTTGCCCGCGAACTGATGAAGCGGGCCACCGAAGAGCACGTGGTGAAAGGCAAGACCGGCAAAGCGCTCGAGGGCGGAGAGCTGACCCAGTTCCTGCTGAATATTCAGGAGTACGACCAGGTCGCCGCCAAGCTCGGCCGCCGCCTGGGCGATCCAAAACTCGTCAACATCCTGGCCGAGAGCGATCTCGAAAAGAAAGCCGACTTCGCGGAAAAAAAGAAATTGCAGGAGCTGGCCAAAGCCATCGAAAAAGCGAAACTCGAGCTCGAATTAAAGCTCGTCTACGACGAAGAGCACAGCCTGCACGAACTGCTCCTCAAAAACGGCGGCGAACGCAAAATCAATTGGGCCCTCGCAGCCACAGCCGAGTACAAGCGCCTGCGCACCTTGCGCGCCGCCATCGAGGAAAACGACCGCCCACCGTTCACCATCCAGCACAACGGCGACAAGGTGACGCGCGACAATTCTTCGGCGCTCCTCGACTACGTCCTCGAAGACGCAAAAAAAGAATTCACCATCACCCGCTTCAAGGGTCTCGGGGAAATGAACCCCGAACAGCTCTGGACCACCACCATGAACGCCGAATCGCGCACGCTGCTGCAGGTGCGCCTCGAAGACGCGGTCGCCGCCGAAGATATTTTCTCCACGCTCATGGGCGAAAACGTAGAAGAACGCCGCAAATTCATCGAGGACAACGCCCTGGATGTAGTGAACTTGGATATCTAATGCCGCTGAAGCGCTTTTGTGGCTTGAGGCGGCGGAAGTCCCGCTACCGCGCTCCTAAAGCTTGATTACGAATCGCGATTCGGCGCGGGATGACAACGGTTTTCGTCGGGCACGGCTTTAGCCGTGCCGAAAGAGTTGGCAAAGTAGACGCGGCCTACAAACATGCTCTACCAACTGAATTGGAAGATCCTCCCCGGCCTGCGCGGCCTTTCCTGCTCTGACTTCCGTGCCACGCCCACCGCTGCGCCCAACGCCGAGCAAGGCGTCGCCATCGACTGCGCCAGCGAGCGCGACTGCCACGCGCTGCTGCAAGAACTCGAATCGCACTTCGCCGCGCAGCGTTTCACCAACAACGCCTCGGCCTTCGAAACCGTAAAAACCTACGTCCTGGAAAAAATGGCGGGCAAACTGTGATCCTGCGAGCCCAACGAATTTCTAACCGCAACAAAATCGGCATTTCGCGCTCCCGCGCAGCGAGCGGCGCTGTCTTTCAGCGAGTTGCGCGTCGCGAATTTCGAGTCACTTTTCGCGCCGCCTTTGCACGAATCACAAGTTACGAGCCTCGAATCACGAGTTACGAATCACAAGTCACGAAGGGGTCTAAATGGCTGACGAGCTGAATCAATCCATCCTCACTCCGGTGGATATCGAATCGGAGATGAAAAAATCGTATCTCGATTACGCCATGAGCGTAATCATCGGGCGCGCCCTGCCCGACGTACGCGACGGACTGAAGCCCGTCCACCGCCGCATTCTCTACGGCATGTACGAGCTTGGCCTCACTTCCACGAAGCCCTATCGCAAATGCGCGAAAATCGTCGGCGAAGTCCTCGGCAAATTCCACCCGCACGGCGATTCGCCCGTGTACGACGCGCTCGTGCGCATGGCCCAGGATTTCAACATGCGCTACCCGCTCATTGACGGGCAGGGAAATTTCGGCTCCGTGGATGGCGATCCTCCCGCCGCGATGCGGTACACCGAAGCGCGCCTTTCGAAGATCGCGGAAGAAATGCTCGCGGACATCGAAAAGGAAACCGTTGATTTCATCCCCAATTTCGATGAAAGCGAAAAAGAGCCGGTCGTTCTGCCCACGCGCATTCCCAGCCTTCTCGTCAACGGCTCTTCCGGCATCGCCGTCGGCATGGCCACCAATATTCCGCCGCACAATTTGAAGGAAACCATCGAAGCCGCGATTTTGCTCGTGGAAAATCCGGAAGCCACGCTCAAGCAGGTGATGAAAGTCATTCCCGGCCCCGACTTTCCAACCGCCGGCTACATCTACGGCCGCGAAGGCATCGAGCAGGCCTACAAGAACGGCCGCGGCAGCTTCCAGGTGCGCGCCAAAGCCGCCATCGAACAGCGCGGTAAAGACCGCCAGGACATCGTCGTCACCGAATTGCCCTATCAGGTAAACAAGAAAAATCTCATCCAGCACATAGCCGAGCTCATCAACAACAAGAAAATCGAAGGCATCTCCGACATTCGCGACGAAAGCGACCGCGAGGGCATGCGCATCGTGATCGAAGTGAAGCGCGACGAGGAGCCGGAAATCATCCTCAACAAGCTTTTCAAGATGACCCAGATGCAGGAATCCTTCGGCATGATCCTGCTGGCCATCGTCGGCGGCCAGCCGCGCGAAATGGGCCTGATTCAGCTGCTGAATCTCTTCATCGCGCACCGCATTGACGTGGTCCGCCGCCGCACGCAGTACGACCTGCGCAAAGCCCGCGAGCGCGAGCACATCCTGCTCGGCTACCGCATCGCGCTCGACAATATCGACGACGTGATCAAGATCATCCGCGGATCATCCAGCCGCTCGAACGCCCGCGAGAATTTGCACGACTTCTTCTCCAATAAGAGCGTGCGCGTGATCGTGGCCGGCAAGGAGCGCACTCTCGAAGGCATCAAAGTCGACCGCAGGAAGTACGGCATCGTGGCGCTCACCGGCGCCGTGATTGGTCCGGCCGAAGGCGAAGGCCTCACCTACACCCAGATCGACGCCATCCTCGAGCTGCAGTTGCACCGCCTCACGCAGCTCTCCGTGGATGAAATCCTCAAAGAACTCACCGAGATTCGCAAGCGCATCGAGGAACTGGAGGAAATTCTCGCCAGCGAGAAAAAACTGAAAGCCGTCATCATCGCCGAGCTGCGCGAAGTGGCCAAATCCTATGGCGACGAGCGCCGCACGCAGATCGTGGACCGTGTGGAAGAAATCAAGCTAGAAGACCTGATCAAAGACGAAGAGATGGCCATCACCGTTAGCCACGCCGGCTACGTCAAGCGCACTTCGGTGGACGTCTATCGCCACCAGTCGCGCGGCGGCAAAGGACGCATCGGCGCCAAGACGCGCGAAGACGATTTCGTCGAGCATTTCTTCACCGCTTCGGCCCATAGCTATATTCTGCTGTTCACGTCCAAGGGCCGCATTTACTGGCTGAAGGTCTACGAAATTCCCGAAGCCGCGGCAGCGACGCGCGGCAAAGCCATCACCAATCTAGTCCGCTTGCAAGAAGGCGAGACGCTTACGGCCGTCGTCCCTACGCGCAATCTCGAGGAAGCGGGCCGTTACGTCTTCCTCGCCACGAAAAACGGCACGGTGAAGAAAACCGAGCTCGCCGAATTCTCCAATCCGCGCCCCTCCGGCATCATCGCCATTAGCCTCGATGAAAAAGACGAGCTGATCGGCGCAAAACTCACTGACGGCAAGCAGATGATTTTCCTCGCCAGCCGCGATGGCCAGGCCATTCTTTTCCGCGAAACGGAAGTTCGCTCCATGGGCCGCGGCGCCGGCGGCGTCAACGGGATGGATCTCGCAAAAGATGACTACGTCGTCAGCATGGACGCTGTCCAGCCCGACTTCGAAATCATCCGCAAGGAATACAAGAAAGACACGCAGAATCTCGACGAACTCGAAAGCGATCAGATTCGCGAATCGCTCACTTCGCTCATGCTCACCGTCGCCGAAAAAGGTTACGGAAAGCGTACCCCGCTCGCCGAATATCGCGTCACCTCGCGCGGCGGCAAAGGCGTCATCAACCTGAAGTCCACCGATCGCAATGGCCCAGTGGTCGCGGCCCTGCAAGTCCGCGAAGATTCTGACGTGATGATCATCACCGGCCAGGGCAAAGTAATCCGCGTCCACGCCGGCGAAATCCGCGAAGCCGGCCGCTCAACGCAAGGCGTCCGCCTGCTGCGCCTCGATGAAGGCGATGAGGTCGCCGCCGCCGCCGCGATTCTCGAAGAAGAAGAGGCCGTTGTCGCGCCGCCGGAGCCGGGAAAAAAGTAACCACCGCGATAGATTCCAGCGTGTCACGCAAGAAAATGTGCCTGGATTACCGCTTCGGAACAAAGCGCCGTCAGTCGGGGCACGGCATGCCGTGCCCGGCGCCCGGCCAAGCAAGGCTGCGCAAACTTACACCCTAGTAGAGTAGCTTCCGGTTGAGCTACCCTATCCGCCGTGAAGGAGAGCACATGCCGCCGAAACTCACCTACGCGATCAAGTTTGTTGCCGATATGGACCGCGCCATTCGCTTTCATCGCGATACGCTCGGTCTGCCATTGAAGTTTCAATCACCGGGCTGGAGCGAATTCATGACGGGAGAAACGACTCTGGCTCTTCATCCAGCCTCTGAGAAAAACCCGCCGGGAAGGTGGAGTTGGGTTTTCGGGTGGACGATCTACGAAAATTCCACGAGGAAATGGTCGCTCAGGGTCTGAAATTTTCGATGTCACCTGCCAAACAGGAATACGGAGCGTATCTGGCGCAGTTTGTGGATTCAGAAGGTGCTCACTATAGCGTCAGCGGAGGATGGCCGGAAAAATCCGCGCCAGTTCAATCTGCGGGTGGCGGCGGTAAATAATATCCCGGGCGCGTTCGCACGCTCACGCCTTCCCGGTCCACTGTCACTTTGATCTCGTGGTAGCCCGACTCGACATTCGGCGGCGGACGGTATCCCAGCGAGTACTGCGCGTGAATTTCGCCGCCGATCGCATCCACCGCTTTCTGAATTGTGCTGTCTTTCTTCGCGTTCAAAAACATCCCGCCCGTCGCCTTGCTCGCAATCTCCAGCGAATTCGGCCCCAACGCATTCTTACCGGTCTTCACTAGCCAGATCGCCAGCGCCACGTAATCGATGGGAGGATTCGCCATCTGCTGTTCGAGATCGGGAGTCGGAGGCTTTCCCGGCGGCGTCGGAATCGGATATGTTCCCGGAGGCCCAAGTGAATGGTCCACAGGTTCTTTTTTCGCGCGCAAATCCGCCATTGCCGTGCTCAACCCAATCGAATAGATCGTCACATTTGCGAGCTGTGCGCTGCGCAGCACTTCGCCGAGCCTGTTTTCGCTTCCCGTGTCCTGCGCTTCGCCGAGCACAACCAGAATCCGCCTCTGCGGCAGCGGCCGCTTTTCGAGCAGTGAAATCCCGCGCGCCATCGCATCGTAGAGATGCGACCCGGAATTTCCCGTGGTGAGATTGTTGATCACCTCTCCGATGCGTTCCGGATCGGTGGTGAATTTCTTCAGCAGGCTCACGTCGTCGTCATAGCCCACCACGGCCACTTCCGACGTCTGTGCCATCACGGTTTCCGTGAATACTATGCCCATCTGCTTCACCGATTTAAACATCGGATCGATGTGCGAGCTGGTTTCCACGACCAGTACAATCGAAAGAGAGCTCGCGCCAAGATCGAAGTGTTCGATCTTCTGCTCCACACCGTTGTCGAAGATATGAAAGCTCTCTTTGGGGATGTCGAGCAGCATCTCGCCGTTCGCGTTGCGCACGGTCACCGGCGCGGTCACTTCGTTCACGCGCACGTGAATCGTGCGCTTCGCCTCTTCCGGGGTCGGCTGCTTTTCCGGCTCGACGCCGGGCTTGGTGTGGAGCGGTCCGGGAGGCGCCTGGGCGCACGCTGGCGGCGCGAGCGCCAGAAGCGTCACACCCAGCGCGATCATCGCGGCCAGGCCTGCTATTCTCAATAAGCCAAAACCCATAGAGCCATTTTATCTGATTCCGGATTTACCTCAGGGCGTTGCATCCGCCGGGCGCCACTGTACGCGATGGAAATCGCGTTCACTACGCCCCGGACGCATTTTGCCCAACGGTATTAAAATAGCTATTTGCATGTTCGTTTGCGTGTTTGCTGCTCTCATGGCCGCGCGCACGTGCTAACTCAGAGAGGGAATTGATGAGACGTCCCAGCCACCTGCCGATGGCGAAGCTCGCTTACCAGGATCCCAGGTTCATGGAGAGCCTGGGCGCGCGCCCGCTGCGCATTCTGGCCGAGTATCTCGATCCGCTGGCCCGGCTGCGCCGCGAAAAAGTGGCGGACACGATCGTGATGTTCGGCTCGGCGCGCATCCATTCGCACGAGCAGGCGCAGCGCGAGCTGAAAGAAGTTCGCGCGCGCTCGCGCGGCCGCCGCAGCGCACTATGGGCCGAGCGAATTCGCCACGCCAACTTCCACGTGGAGATGTCGCGCTACTACGAAGAAGCGCGGGAACTCTCGCGCCGTATCACGAGCTGGTCCATGACTCTGGGTATGCACCCCAAGCGCTTCGTGATCTGTTCGGGCGGCGGTCCTGGAATCATGGAAGCAGCGAATCAAGGCGCTTTTGAAGCAGGCGGCTCGTCCATCGGCCTCAGCATCCAGCTTCCGCACGAGCAGCGCCCAAATCCCTACATCACGGAAGACCTGAATTTCTGCTTCCATTATTTTTTCATGCGCAAGCTCTGGTTCGCGCAGATGGCCAAAGCGCTGATCGTCTTTCCCGGCGGATTCGGCACCATGGACGAGCTTTTTGAAATGCTCACCCTGTTGCAAACGGGAAAACTCTCCTCGCGCCACATGATTCTGATCTACGGCAGGAAATACTGGGACAAGGTGTTCAACTGGCGCCACATGCTGCGCTACGGAACGATCAACGAGCGCGAGTACAAGCTACTCCAGTTCTCCGACAACGTGGACGACGCATTCGAGCGCGTGCGCGCGGAAATGGAAGAACATCACCTCTCGCTCGAGGACGAGCTGTAAGCAGAAAAAAATCGGGGATGAAGCCCATGCCCCATCCCCGCTCTTTCATGTTCACCGTCAGAGGGGAAGCGTTTGTTCTCGTCGATTAGTTCCTCGAAACTTCCAGATCCGCCTCGAACGCAGTGCCAAACATCGCTTCGAAACGCTGCTTCTCGTGCTTGTCGTGAACCAGCACCACCGGCGTCACACGTACCGACTGCTTGCACTCGCGGCAGGTAGTCGCTTCGCCCTGCAGGTCCTGGACGAATCCGTCGGTGAAGTGATACGCCGAGCGCGGTCGCCGTGCGTTTTTCACGCCGGGAAGGCCGCAATGCGGACAGATGAACTCAACGCGGTCCTCGAGCGGATCGCGGTTGAGCGCAGCCCATCCGGTGTATCTCACTCCAATCGTCTCTAGAGAATTCTTCATTAAGATGACCTCTCAATCCCCAAGAGGGGCTAGGAACAAATGATTAGACGCGAGAAAGCCGAAAATGGTGCATTTCGCGGCGCCAAAATCGTAATGGGAAAGAATTGAATAACTTAGAAGAATACTAACAATAGTTAGGCGCACGTTCGCACTTATGCCCGGATTTCCGGAACTGCCGCGCCGCTTCCGTGTCTATTCCTTCTAGAGGTCGCGCGTTTTTTGCGTCGTCCGGTTTCGCTAATAGAAAAGTACTAGAGAACTGAATTTAAAAAAACGGCTGATGCCGCCGTGAGTGGAGGTGTGCCCATGAGCGATCTAGGAAGCTTGTCGGAATGCCTGGTCCACGAAGCGAAGGCGTAATGGCGATGCTGGTGAATCGAGTTGAGCCGGAATATCCGCGCTTTTCTATCGTGGCGCACATTTCCGGCACCGTGCATTTGTGCGTCATCATCGCGAAGGACGGGAGCGTTCGCGAGCTCGAAGGTGGACGGAAATCCGCTGCTGGCGCAGGCGGCAAAGGCTGCGGTCCAGAACCGGCGCTACCGGCCAACGAGGTTGAACGGCGAGCCCATGGAAGTGGAAACGTACATCACCATGAACTTCGTGTTGAATTGAGCGTGCCCGGCGCGCCGGAATGAATGCCGAGCAGAAATAAAAAAGGGCGCCGCGAAATTTCGCAGCGCCCTCAAAGCTGAATCACGGCTAGAACTTGATCACAATTCCCGTCGAAAGCCGGCCATTATTCTGGCTGCCTCCGAATTGACTGGTGTGAATCCAGTCGCCCTGAATGATGCGCCAGTAAAGCGGTCCGCTGAGCTTTGTATCAATTCCGGCGCCCAATGCTGCAGCAAATGACGAATCGCTGCCGACGCCATTCACGTGCTCGTGAGAGCCGCCTATGAGGAAGTGGATAAACGGCGAGACGCGAGCCGGAAACGATATTTGTGGCCCAAAAAGGTAGTTGTACTTTGACGTGCTCGAACCGTAGTGCCCGTCAAAATCCGCCACTATTCCGAGCCAGTTCGTAAATTTGTATTGTCCCGAGAGTTCCCATCCGTTCAGGTTCGCGTCGGGGCGGTTCTCGTTGTGCATGAACGTGTAGCCGCCAAATAGTTCCACCTTGTCTGAAAGTCCCCCCAGTTGCGCGTGCGCCGTGAACGGCACGAAAAATAGCAGGCCCAGCAAAAACGAAAGCTTTCGAACCATGGAACTTCCTCCTCAGAAATATTGGGATTCAGACCCGCCGCGCGCCCAACCGGGCGGCGCGGTCTTTTCAAGTGCCAGCCTGGCTTTCGCCCTTCCCCTCTCCGGGAGAGAGGGTGAAGCACCTACCATCCGCTGGAGTCAAAACTTGGATGCTGCATGGCCCTAAATAGTTACGGATAAAAGAGTTCTTTTGCGGCTTCTATAGTAGAGGTTCTCCCGTGCCATTGGCAATGATTTCCCTAGTGGCGTCGCGGAGGCGAACAATTTCATGCCAGTCGTTGCCCGCGGATGGGTCGGGCACAACGAGCGGGCCGAAGGAAACCGTCACGCGGCCGGGGCGCGGCAGGCGCGTCTTATCGCGAAGAATCTGGCGAGCGCCACGCACCGCCATCGGGCAAATCGGCCGCTGCATATCCACGGCGGCTTTGAAAGCGCCCAACTGAAACGGGCGAATGCCGGTCATCGAAGTGAAGGTTCCTTCCGGGTAGATTGCCACGGACTCACGGCGGCCGAGCGCTACTTCCACATCTTCGGTCTGGCGCACGCGAGCTTGCGGATCGCTGCGATCAAATGCGAGGTGGCCCGAGCGGCGGATGATCTTGCCGACCAGCGGCATATCGAGCGCTTCGCCTTTGGCGACGAAGCGCACGCCGAGCGGAAGCGAAGCGAGTGCCACAAAAATATCCACGTAGCTCGAATGATTGGGCGCGAAAATCCAGGGGCCAGAGCTTGTGAGCTCGTTCAATAGTTCGCCGTGCTCAACCTCCAGAGGGATTCTGGCGGCGCGCAGGATCAGCCGCGATCCCGAGTGCGCGATTCGCGCCGCCCGCTCGCGGTCTGAAGTGAGTGAGACGCCGATCCACAGCCCGGTGACTATGACTCCAAAGGCCGACAGCGCGTACGCGCCGTACAGAGACTCGAGGGCGCGCTTCGACCCGGACTTCGTCCACGCCCACGCGCGCGGAATGGCGCCTATCGCTGCCAGGCACGCCACCTGCATCCACACGGCTGGCTGTTTCTTGCCGAGATTGCCTTCGAGGTAGAGGCGCCGCGTTTCGCTGCGGCGAAGCTTGCCGCTCGAAGTTTTCGGAATGGACTGCGGCCGAAGCGGCTCGACCGTGTCCGGCGGCACGCCCATCGCCTCGCTCACCGACTGGGCGATTTCGGCGGCGATGCGTTTCGCGGCGGACATGTCGCGCACTTCCGCCGCGACGATCAGCTTTTCGGTGCCGGTGCGCTCATCAGGCGCGCCGAACGCCACTACGCAACCGGTGCGAACTCCCGCGACGCGTCCCGCAATTTCCTCCACTTCGTGCGGGTAGATGTTGCGGCCGGCTTTGATGATTACGTCTTTGGCGCGGCCGGTGATGTAAATTTCGCCGTTCGCCCAATAGGCGAGATCGCCGGAATCGAGCCAGCCGCCTTCCTGAATCAATTCGCGCGTGGCCGCGGGATTTCTGTAGTAACCGCTCGTGGCCGATCGGCCGCGGAACTGGAGCTGGCCTTCGGCGCGCTCGCCGAGTACGCGCTCCTTTTTTTCTTTGTCAACGATGCGGACTTCGACGCCCGGCATCGGCTTCCCGGCGCCGACGAATTCAAGCGTCGCCTTGTCATCCGGCTTTGCCGGTATCGCCTGGCCGTTCGATTCGAGCGCGGCGCGTTCGATGCGGTCCACCTTGGAGCCGGAGCCCAGCGGCGGCGCGGAAACGCCAAGACACGCCTCGGCGAGTCCATACACGGGCATCAACGCTTCGCGACGGAAACCGTGGCGGGTGAAGCGCGCCGCGAATCTTTCGAGCGTGGCTGCAGCCACCGGCTCCGCGCCGTTCGTCGCCGCGCGCCAAGAACTCAGGTCGAGCCCCTCGATATCTTTGTCCGCCACTTTTCGCACGCACAGCTCGTAGGCGAAATTGGGAGCCGGGCTGATGGTGCCGCGGTGATTGTGAATCGCCCACAGCCAGCGATCGGGACGGCTGAGGAACGCGAGCGGAGACATCACCACCAGCGGAATGCCGGTGACAATCGGAACGAACCACGCGCCAATCAATCCCATGTCGTGATACAGCGGCAACCAGCTCACGGCCACGTCGTCCGCCTGTATGTGAATGCCGCCGACGATCGCCTGAATATTCGCGAGAAGATTCGCGTGCGTGAGAATCACGCCTTTGGGATCACCGGTTGATCCGGAGGTGTATTGCAGGAAAGCGATGTCGTCGCTGCTGGCGCGATGCGAAAGATGTTCCACGGGACGCCATTCGGTGGAAGGCGCGGCGTCGGCCGGTTGTCCGTTCGCCAGCCGCTGCGCGTTGAGGACTTCGCGCAGAGAAGGAACGCGCGGCTGCAGCGTGCGAGCAAGCCCTTCGGCCTGTCGCCAGGTGACCAGAAATTGCGCTTCGGCGTTGCGCAGGATGTTCGATTGCCGCGCGGCATATTCTCCGATGCGGTCAGCGCGAAAGGGCGGATAAATCGGGACGGGAATGCCGCCCGCGAGCAGAATCCCCGCGAACGTGCAGAAAAATTCGGCGCAGGTGGGCAGCATGATCGCGACGGTCTGGCCGGGTTCGAGCCCGCGGCGGCGCAGCTCGTCCGCGACGGCCGACGATCGCTCGTAAAGCTCGCCGAAAGTGATGGTGCGCGGCTTTTCATCTTCTTCGTATAAAAAGATGTGAGCGCGGTTCGGCTCGGCGCGGCCGCGAAGGCGGATTACTTCTGTGAGCGTTTCCGCTTTGCGGATCTGATCTTCGAGGTCGGGCGGAGTTACATGGCGAGTGACCGGCTGCGTGCCGGTGGAAGCGCCGGAGCCAGTGCTGATGCGGGGAGCGCCCGTGCCTGCGCCGCTATTCGTACCGTTCGCTGAAGGATCGTCGCGCAGGATTGCATCAATCAGGTCCTGCACCGTGTCCGCTTCCGCCACCACGCGGTCCGGCAGCCGCACCCCGCACGTGTTGCCGAGCCTCAGCATCAGCTCGACGCGCTCGAGGCTGCCAAGCCCCAGTTCGCGTTCGAGATGCGCTTGCGCGCCGCGCGCGCCGAGCTCTTCGAGCCCGCGCAATCCGCCAAGCTCAACGAGGAGCTGCCGGACGGTGCCAAGCGCCTCTGCCTCGACGATGGCCTTGCGATCGAATTGTATTTTGGCAGCGCCCACAGGAATGGTCAGGGCGGAATCGCCCAGCGTGCGATCACAAAAGCCCCACAAATACCCTGCAAATACCTCCGATGAGGCGAGCCTACCACCCGAATATCGGTGGTTCAAGTTCCGGTACCGACCAATCGTCATATTTCGTTCGCGCAGAATCTTTTTCGAAAGATTCCTCTGGCCTGGAAGTTTGCAAATGAACCAAGTCCTGCTGTCGGCCGGTCGAAATGGTGCATTCGCCGGTTTTCGCCTCGCATTTGTCGAACTGATGTTGGGATCGCGCCTGATTCAACTAAGAATTGCCGGAGACAAGGAGGATCCCATGTCCGCTTTTGCGTCGTCTGCAGGCACAAAACCCTACAAGGGGTTGGGAATGGAAGGTGCAGTTGCGAAATGGTACGCATCCCTGACCAAGAAATCGCTCGAGGATTTCAAAGCGCTGGCCCGCCGAATTGCCGCACAGATTCCAGGGAGCAGTAATGTCCTCGAGGTTGCTCCTGGCCCGGGTTATTGCGCGATCGAGTTGGCCAATCTCGGAAATTACGAAATCGTGGGACTGGACATCAGCAAAACCTTCGTCGAAATTGCCCGCGAGAATGCCGCGAGGGCAGGGGTTCGAGTGGACTTTCGCAGAGGCAACGTCTCCGAGATGCCTTTTGCTGACGAGACTTTCGACTTTGTTCTTTGCCGCGCCGCATTCAAGAATTTCACGGAGCCAAAACGCGCCCTGCAGGAGATGTATCGCGTGCTGAAGCCCGGCGGCCAAGCTCTGATCATCGATCTGCGCAGAGATGCGTCCAGGGAATCGATCATGCACGCCGTAAATGCGATGAACCTTGACGCGGTGAACCGGGTGATAACCAAGATGACGTTCCGTTTCATGTTGCTGAAACGTGCCTACACGAAGCAGGAATTCGAAGAGTTAATTGCGGAGACAAAATTTCACCGGGTCGAGATGCGCGACGACCTCATAGGGCTCGAGATAATGCTCACAAAAAGTCGCAACACTTCGCAGGGCCCGGTCGGGCCGCGAACGTAGTTTCAGACGAGAATTACTTCGGGTTGGTGGCCAAGGACTTCGAGAAGAGCCACGGGAATAATTTCGGTTCGTCGTAGGCTTTGATCCAGGAGAGGTGCCCAACGCCGGGGTACTCGGTGAAATGAGCGTCGCTGCTCACCTGCTTCATGGCGGCATACATGCGCTGCGATTCTGTTACCGGCACGATATCGTCGGCGGCGCCGTGAAAAATCCACACCGGAACATTACCGACTTTCGCGGCTGCCTCCGAATAGCTCTTCGGGTCGTCCAGCGGCGTCAACTTGGCGAGGTCGGGATAGGCTTTCAGCGCGGCGGCCGGCGGACGGATTCCTCCGCAAATCACAATCAGGGCCGCAAACCGTCCCGGATTATTTTCAGCCAGCCGCCAGCAACCATAGCCGCCCATCGAGAGTCCGGTGAGATACGTGCGCTGCATATCGCCATCGAATTCTTTTGTGGCGGCGTCCAGAGTGGCCATGGCCAGATCCTGCATCGGCGGATGGAGCCACCAAAAGTTCTTGGCGCACTGCGGAATCACCACGATGGCCGGAATCCTGCTGCGATCGTTGCGAATGGCGGAGCCGATGCCCACGTCTGTTTCCAGCAAGCCGTCGTCCCCGCGCTCGCCGGCGCCGTGAAGGAACAGGATCACCGGCCACTTCTGGTGAGAGTTCCAATTCTCCGGCACAAACACCTGATATTTGTAGGTGATGCCCTTTACCGTGATTGTGCGATCGAGGAATCCCGTTTCGTGCTTTTTTGCGTAGGCGGGAGCGGCAACCAGGGGCGATAACATCATGATCAGGAATGGAAGCAATCTTCGCGGCGAAACGTGCACTCAATTCCCCCCTCTTTACTCTAGCATGACTATTCTCGCCTTCTCGCCTAGGTGTAATCCTGTAGTTTCCGAAAATTAATTTCTAGAGGGCCGAGGAAGCGGTCTCATCTGGAAACCTCTGGCAATGAGGTGGCGTCTACTTAAGTGTGAGCGCGACCACCGGACGCCGGTTGGAATTGGACGCCATGCGCGGGCTGATGCTCGTTTGGATCACGCTCACGCACCTGCCCACGTCCGCGAGCGCCTATGTAAACCAGCCGTTCGGCTTCGTCTCCGCCGCGGAAGGATTTATTTTTCTTTCGGCGCTGTTTACCGGGCGCGTCTACTTCCGTCTTGCCGAGCACGACGGCTATCGGGCCATGACGCGGAAGATCTGGGGCCGCACGCTGCGCCTGTACGGCTATCACGCCCTTCTGCTGGCTTTTGCGTTTCTGGTGGCTGTGCCGATCGCTTCGCGCGGGAACCGGCCGGGACTTCATAACCTCCTCGATTTCTATTTCATGGCGGGACCCGAGCAGGCCATCACCGAAGCGGCGCTGCTAATTTACCGGCCGCCCCTCCTCGATATTTTGCCGCTTTACATTATTTTTCTCGCAATGTCGTCCATTTTGATTTTGCTGGCGCGCCGGTTCGGGTGGAAACCGATTCTCTGGGGGTCCTTCGCGTTCTGGGTGCTGGCGCACTTCGGCTTTCGCACGGCTGAGCATACTTTCATGATGCATTACATCCCCACCCGAATTCCGATCCACGAAATGGGCGCATTCGATTTGTGGGCCTGGCAATTTCTTTGGGTGGTCGGAATCTGGCTGGGCGTGCGCTGGGCTCAGGGCGATTTGCCGATCGAGGCCAGCGCACGGAAGGTGATTATCCCGGCAACGGTGATCGCCGTCGCGTTCTTCCTAATGCGGCGCTTGATTGCCCATGGGTTTCAGCTTGACGGGACCGAGTGGCTCTTCGACAAATGGCACCTGGGACCGATGCGCCTTCTCGATTTCGCGGCCGTGGGCGCGGTGCTGATTGTTGGACAACGCTGGTTAAAACCCCTGGCAGTGCGGCCGCTGGTGCTGATGGGCCAATCTTCGCTGCAGGTGTTCTGCGTCCACCTGCTTTTTTGTTTTGGCGGGCTCACGCTGATGGGCAACGCGTCCATGCTGAACGGCTGGCGGCAATTCGGGCTCTTGGCCGCAACGTTTGCGGGGATGCTGGCGACCGCGAAGATTTTCGCGAAAACCGAAGCCAAGCACGAACGCCAGCCAAAGACTCCTCCAGGAGTTGGAACACAAATCATCTGGCCGCCACAACCCAATCCTGTTTCCGGTTTCGCCGCTCCACCGCCTTTCATCAAAAACGAAATACGCGAAGTGGCTCAACCAGCACGAAGGACGGACACTCACCTTTCGTAGATTCAGCAGTTTTCACCGTTGCATTGCTACCTACACGCTTTATCACTCCGGCTTTACAGCCCCTGCCTGATTCCCACGCTGCCAAAATCTGGTAAGTGTGTAACAGCGAGGCTAGCGGAATGACTTCAACGCAAATCGCAGTTCTTATAGTTGTGGTGATTGCTGTAGTCGCTGTGGCCGCAGTTCTCATCTTGCAGAATCGCACCAAGAAACTTCGCGCCCGCTTCGGGCCGGAATATGACCGCGCCTTGTCCGAAACCGGAAATAAATTCAAGGCTGAGAATCAACTCTAGAAGGTTGAAAAGCGGGTAAAGCGTTATGACCTGCGGCCGCTTACCGCGGCAGATCGCGACCGGTTTCAGCAGTCGTGGCGCGCGATCCAAGCGAAATTCGTGGACGATCCGGCCGGTGCGTTCATGGAAGCGGATCAACTCCTGGGAGCCGTGATGGCGACTCGAGGCTATCCGCCCACCGATTTCGATAATCGCGCCACGCAAATTTCCGTCGACCACGGCAGGGTTGTCGAAGAGTACCGAGCAGGACACGAAATCGCCATTCGCCAGTCGCAAAAACAGGCCTCCACCGAGGACCTGCGCCGGGGCATGGTTCACTACCGCGCATTATTCGACGAATTGATGCGAGAAGAGCCGGCGTCGATACGCGCGCGCGCTGCGGGCCAAAGTTAGCAGCGAACGAACACATTTGCACTCGGCTTTTCAAGAGACTTGACTTTTAACAAAATCGACGAAAGAGGGAGTCACCAATGACAGAGCATCTCCGCAGAGATCCAAGCCTCAACCCTGATCTATCCGCCACTGCCGACCCAAACCTCCCGGTTCCGGAACGACAGGTGGCGAACGATCCTGACTCACGCCCTCTGGTCACGCCGCCTGCCGGCGATGTTCGTGGCGCGAGTGTTACGAGCGGGAGCGGTCCGGCTACCGCAGCTGCGCCGGCGCGGGCACCGGAGGAGGAGCGAGCCGCCCTGTTTGCAGGCAATGAAGCAAATGAGCTGCGCGCGCGATGGGACAGCATTCAGGTGGGCTTCGTCGATGAACCGCGCAAGGCAGTGCAGGAGGCCGACGCGCTCGTCTCTGACACGATCAAGCGGCTAAGCGAAGTATTCGCGAGCGAGCGCCAGAACCTCGAACATCAATGGGGACGCAACGAGAATGTCTCCACCGAGGATCTTCGCGTGGCATTGCGAAGGTACCGCTCGTTTTTCTCGCGGCTTCTCGCAATTTAGACCGAGCTTCACTCGTAGCGCAGCGCCACCATCGGGTCCACGCGCATCGCGCGTCGCGCCGGCAGGAAGCAGGCGAAGAGTGCCACTGCGCAGAGCAAAAACGCAACGCTCGAAAAGGTGAGCGCGTCGGTGCTCGTCACTCCGAGCAGCATGCTGGTTAAAAAGCGCGTCAGCGTGAACGATGCTGCCAGGCCCAAGCCCACGCCGATGAGCGTTAATCGCAACCCATTACCGATCACCAGCCGCAGCACGTCTCGTTTGCTGGCGCCCAGGGTCATGCGGATTCCGATTTCGTGCGTGCGCTGCCGGGTGGTGTAGGACGTGACGCCATAAATTCCCACCGCGGCAAGCACCAGCGCGAGCAAGCCGAAGGCGCCTACGAAAGTTCCAGCAATACGCTGGGGGAAGCTAGCAATCTGTTCGCGCAATTCGAGGGTGGTGATATCAAACACCGCGAGATCCGCGTTTAGCTCGTGGATCGTTTTTTCCACAGTCTTGCCGGAGGCCAGCGGATCGCCATTCGTTCGCGTGACGACGATCAACGTCGAGCGGTAAACCTGGTATAGCGGCAAATAGACGAATGGCGTCGGCTTTTCATTCAGTGCGTTCACTTTGCTGTCGCGCGACACGCCGACCACTGTGAACCATTCGTGGGTCAGGTCTGAATTGAGCTGTTTGCCCACTGCCTCCTGATTCGGCCAGTAGCGATTCACGAATGTTTCGCTGACGATCACCACCCGCTGAGAACTCTTCGCATCCTGAGCCGTGAAGTCGCGGCCCTTTACAATCGGAATCTGCAGAGTTTGGAAATAGTTGGGAGTGACGATCGCTACCTGCGTTTCCATCGATTCATTCGCCTGCGAGACGTAGCCTTCGGGGTTCACGGCCGTCGAGCCGCCGCCAAATGCCAATGGCACGCGGCTTGAAAGGGCCACCGACTGAATGCCAGGCTGTGCTTCGAGTTTCGTTAAGAGCTGGCGATCGAATTCGACGCCGCTCGCTTCCGAGTATCCGCCGGTAAAGAGATCGTAGGTGGCGATCAACACATTGTGCGGATTAAATCCGGTCTTGATTTGCTGCGCGCTCATGAAACTGCGAATGAATAATCCCGCACAAATCAAGAGCAGCAGCGAAAGAGAAATCTGCGCCACCACCAGCACGCTCGCAAGGCGCGCTTTGCGCATTCCTCCCGACGCACTGCCTGTCTCTTCCTTCAGCACCGCTACCGGCGCTTCGCCAGAGGCTCGCAACGCGGGAAGAATCCCGAAGATCACTCCGGTGAGCACCGAGATCACCAGCGTTGCCAGCAGCACCGTATAGTCCACGCGTATTCCCAGCGAGATCGGGAAATCCGTCTTGGGGACGAACCGCATGAACGTTCCGGCGGACCAGAACGTGAACAAAAACGCGACCAGCCCGCCCGCCAGAGCCAGGATCAGGCTTTCCACCAACAGCTGCCGCACCAGTCTCCACCGGTTCGCGCCGAGCGACATACGAATCGCGATCTCGCGCCGGCGGCCCACCGACCGCACCAGCATCAAATTCGCCACGTTCGCGCAGGCCAGCAGCAGCACCAGGCCCGCGATGGTCATCAACATCGGGAGCAGCGTGGAAAAAAGCTGGTTCCCGCCCATTGGATTTCGCCACAGGGGATACACGCTCACACTGTCGTGCCCTTTGTGCTCCTCCGGATAATTCTTCGCCTCCCGCTTCAACCGCAGCGTCATCTCCTCCTGCGCGTGTTCCGGGCTCACGCCAGGCTTCAGCCGCCCGAGCGCCGAGAGCCAGAAATAGTGATGATCGTGAAGCAGGTCGCCCTGCGGCATCAATTGCTCTTCCATCATGATCGGGATCCAAAGTTCCATTCGCAGCCCGGTTTGGCTTCCCTGAAATACAGGCGGCGCCACGCCCACAATGGTGTAAGGGTGCTGATTGATTTCGAGCGTTTGTCCCACCACATCTGGATTCGCGCCAAAATGCGTCTGCCACAGCCGGTAACTGATCACAGCCACGGGCGCGCCGCCGGGCTTGGTGTCCTCCTCCGGAAGAAAGCCACGCCCCAGAATCGGCCGGACGCCCAACAGATCGAAATAGTTCGCGGACGCCACCGCGCCCCACACGCGTTCTGGTTTGCCTTTGCCCGTCAAACTCATAGGAGCGATATTGGAGGCAGTGAGGCCGTCGAAACTCTGCTGCCCATCGCGCATGGCTTCAAAATCCGGATAGGTGAGCGGGAAAGCATTATCCGTGCCTCGCCCGAGGGTCATCGCCACTACCTCGTTCGGGCTGGCCAGTCCGGGGATCGGATTCAGCAATGTGGAGTTGATCCAGCTGAAGATCGTGCTGTTCGCGCCAATGCCCAGCGCGAGCGTGAGGATAGCGATCGCTGCGTACCCCGGCGCCTTCGCGATCATGCGCAAACTGTATCGAACGTCCTGCCAGAAGGAGCTCATCCGCGCCACCTCAAGGACAATTTGGAATGATTCAAAGCATATCTCCGCCCATCGCTGGTACCTTCTAAGTGAATGCTGGAGCGCCATTTAAGAGTCGAGCGGGAGCCATGGAGGGACGGCATCCGTTCGCTTGTGGGACGCGCATCAGCAAGAGCGAACATCCTGCCGCCACGCCACTTCGGCGAAAAGCGGTCGAAAGCGAAAGGGAAGTACGTTCGTACTGGCACCAACTGAACCGAGGGTCTATCGACGCCGCCGCCATCCCAGCGCACAATCACTGTGGATTCGGGGACTGTACGGCGGCCGGCAAACGCTCACCCCCCATGAGCGCTGGCAGCTGGATGGCCTCCTCGAGTTTCTGCTCCTCCAACACCCCAATGCCCCGAGCGGCCGGCTCCCCCACCGGCCGCTTCCTCTTTTAGAACTCAAATTGACCTCAAGTCAGTGAGAAAAATTTTGATGTGGGCCATCGCGGCGAAGTGTCTTGACTTCGCGCTTGCCCAGTTCTATAGAAGCGTGCATTGAACCAAGGGTGCGGTCGTGGGGTTAACACATTTCCTGAATCAGAACTAGGGCATCGGGGCGGGAAGTCGCATCTTCATCGCTCTTTCTTCACGGGGGAATCCATGTTTCAACGCGTGCTTCATGCATCAGCATTTGTGCTCCTCTTTGCCTTGGGGTTTGCAGCTCCAGCCGCGGCACAATCGAACGATGGCCGGATTCTAGGGACAGTCACCGATTCGCAGGGAAAGGTGGTCGTCGGCGCAAAAATAGCAATCACCAATACCGGCACCGGCGCGACGCGCAATTTAGACTCGAACGGCGCAGGGGACTACACAGCGCCCGCACTTCAGCCTGGGCTGTACACAGTCACAGCGGAATCGCGCGGATTCAAAAAGGTGGAACACTCGAATATCCGGCTGGAAGTGGGAAAAGATGTGCGCGTCGATATTCAACTGGTTCCTGGCGCGGTGGACGAAACAGTACAGGTAACCGCCGAAGCGCCGCTGATTACGACAACGAACGACACCATCGGCGGCTCGCTCTCGAACAAGGAAATCAATGACCTGCCTCTGAACGGACGCGACTACCAAAATCTTATTGTCCTGCGCCCTGGCGTCTTTCGATTTCCTGGCGGGGGCTTTGAATCCATCGTCGCCAACGGCATGCGACCCGAGGACAACAATTTTGTAATTGAGGGCGGCGACGACAACGATCCGTACTATTCCGGGAACATTATCAATGCCGAAGGCGTGCAAGGCACTCCGGGATCGATCCTGCCGATCGACGCAATTCAGGAATTCAACACCGAAGAAAATCCGCCGCCGGATACCGGCTGGAAGCCCGGTGTTACAGTAAACATCGGAATCAAATCGGGAACGAATAGTTTGCACGGCACAGCGTATGGTTTCGAACGCAACAACGCTCTCGACGCGCGGAACTGGTTCAACGCCAAACCCGATCCGCAAACGGCGCTTCGCCAGCATCAGTTCGGAGGAACCGTCGGCGGCCCCATCAAACACGATAAAGTGTTCTTTTTCCTCGGCTATGAAGGGGTACGCGGATTCATTTCCAACGCGAGTACGTCGAGTTCGCCGGTCACCGTGCCGCTTCCGTCCTCTGCTGGCGCTGGTTGCACATTCATCACCACGGGTGACTGCACCAACAGCATCCCGGATGCGCTTGCCGATCTGAAGGCTGCGGGTATTGCGCCAAATCCCCTCAGCCTGAATCTGATCGGCATGGGAACATTCACGGGGAACGGGCCTTATCCCGGTCTTTTTCCCGTCAATACCGCGCCAGACCCGAGCAATCCGACAATCGTCAACACAGATTTCCCCAACGTGAATCGCTCCGATACGGGCGTCGCCAAAGTGGATTATCACTTCACGAACAAACAGACCATTTCAGGACACTACCTGATTGGCGACAGCAAACAGATCGAACAAGACGCGACCATTCTTCAGCCGGAGTGGCGGTCGCAATCCACGCTGCGCGCGCAAGTCTTCGGTGTAAATTGGGCCTGGACCCCGAAAAGCACTGTGGTGAACGAAGCTCGCTTCGCCTTCAACAATTTCTGGCAAAAAATTCAGTCTGTCGATAACGCTGCCGATCCGCTGACAACCTATGGCCTCAATACAGGAGTGACGAATCCGATCAACTTTGGCCTGCCCCGGATCGACATCGGGGCCTTCACGCAGTTGGGTAATTTAAGCGGTTGGCCTTTGTTCACAACTCCCAACCGGACCTACCAAATTGCCGACAACGTCTCCGTAACTCACGGACCGCACACATTTCGATTTGGAGGCGAGGTCCGTCGTGGTTCGACCGACAACGTCCGTAACCGCAGAGGGCAAGGGCGCATCCAGTTCTTTGGCGGCTTCACGCCCGGCTTTCCCATCATCGATACCTTCGGCGACACTTCGAGCACCGCGCTCGAGGATTTTCTCGCGGGAAATCCCGGTGGGGGCCAAATCTTTGTCGGGGATTCCGAGCGGCATGTTCACTTTTGGTCCTTCGCATGGTTCGTGGCGGATGACTGGCGCATCACGCCTCGCCTAACAGTGAATCTGGGCCTGCGCTATGAGCTCAATACGGTCATCAAAGAAGATCACAATCTCCTCGGAAATTTCGACCCCAACGTAGGTCTCGAACAGGTGGGCATCAATATCAAATCCCCATACAACGGAGATCACAACAATTTCGCGCCGCGTATCGGAATCGCTTGGGACCCCTGGGGCACGAGCAAGACAGTGTTTCGCGCCGGTGCCGGAATTAACTATGAGATCCCGCACATTTCACTTTTCATCGGACAAAACGGCGTGGACAACGGCACCACTCCTGGCCTGAATGACATCCCAACTGGCGCTATCGGTTCGAATATTCCCGGCAATATCGTCGCGACGGGTGTCAACATTTCTCCAAACTGGGTGGATACATCCACCCCGATCTTTCCGGTAGCCACCGCCACCCTGAATTGCGATCCAAACAGCGGCGGCACGCCCTGCGACATCATGGGTGTGAAGCGTAACATCCGAACGCCATACGTCGTCTCGTGGAATCTGAACATCCAACAATCCATCACGAGCACAACGTCTCTGCAAGTGGCGTACGTGGGCAATCATGGAACTAAGTTGTATAGCGTGCGCGACATCAACCAGGCCGATCCGGCGCAATCGTTAGCGAATGGTTGTGCCCAGTTCGACACAGCCTGTGAACAAATGGGCCGGCCCTTCAATGCGCAATTCCCCTTCCTCGAGTTCATTAATATGCTCGAAAACGGTTACACCTCGAGTTACAACGGTCTGCAGATCACCGCGACACAACGCTTATGGCATGGCTTGAACTTTCTGGCCGGCTACACGTGGGCACATTCAATCGACGACGCAAGCTATAACCGCGCCGTCCAGCCGCAGAACAGTTTTGCCCCGAACCTCGAGCGTGGCTCGAGCGACTTTGATGTTCGCAACCGCTTCACGCTGGCCCTTACGTATGCACTCCCACCCGTAAAATCCTTTTGGCAACTTCTAGAAGGATGGCAAATCAATTCGATCGTGACTTCGCAGGGCGGCACGCCGTGGACAGTCATAGATGGTTTTCAGAGCGGCAACGACATGAGCCTGACCAGCGAATTCGCCGACCGATGGAATCTTTTTGGAAGCCCGTCGCACTTCACGCCTTCGCCCACCGGGCCGATTCCGTTTTTTGATCCAACAACCTTTGGCACCGACGGTAGCGGAAATCCAATTGGCAACCCCGATTGTATTGCTCACGCGGCGCTTGCAGACCTCGAGACATTCGGATGCTACGAAAAAAAGGGGACTGTATTAGTGCCACCGGGTTTAGGGCATTTTGGAACCATGGGCCGCAACTTATTTCGCGGGCCACGTCTCGACAACTGGGACTTTTCGCTTGTGAAGAACACACACCTTGGAGAACGAGTAACCATGCAGTTTCGGGCCGAATTCTTCAACGTAACGAACCATCCGCACTTCGCAAGTCCGCAGGCCACGACGCTGTTCAATGTGGACCCGTCTGTCTCGTCCACTTTTGGATTTGCCGGAGCCACTTCGGACGTTGCCGCTGCGAATCCCGTGATCGGAACCGGAGGCCCGCGAAACATTCAGCTTGGCTTGAAATTTATTTTCTAAAGGGAAGCCCAGCCCTGCGGAAGGAAAAGCCCGGGTCTGCAAAAGCGGACTCGGGCTTTTTCATGCGCGGAGAGTCTGCTGGACAATCAGGCTGGTCAAACTCGCCGCGCAGTGACGCACCCGCAAACGCAAGACAAGCAGCCGTCGTCGGGAGACGATGCGGGGACGACGCCGTCTCCGGCGATAGCTTCGCGGCAACGGCCGAATCTAGCGCGGGCGTCCGAACGGGCGACGGCTCGCCAGAGAACGCGGCCGCATCCGGAAGCGCGGTGCCAGGGGCGGCGGGACGTTGTGAAGCGGTCCCCCGCAATTGCTGCAACGATCCTGAGGCGCGCTTTCCACGCGCAGCCAGTGGCCGCGCGCCGGACAATCCGGATTCAAACACTGCACCGTCCAACCGGGCAGATATTGCATTCGTTTGCCTCGCAAAACCCGCGGCTCCCTCGGCGGAAGGAAGAGCAATGCTGCCGAAGCGCCCCGACTGCAAAAACGCGAAGAACTGGCGGGATTGTGCGCCGGAGGCTCTAGTGAGTCAAGGCAAATCTATACAATTAGTAGTGGTGCTGTTGCAAAGCTGTGGAAAACACCTAGAAACGTAAGAGCGGCCTCACGCCAAGAGGTTCGTGCCCGGCCTGGAATTGCGGTCCCACGAGGCTAGCGCGCGTTGGAAAGCTTCGCTTCGAGCTGATCCACTTTCATCTGAGCGTCGGCCAGTTGCTGCTGCTTGGTTTCAACTTCGGCTTTTTCGGCGTCGATGTTGGCGGCGCCGTCTTTATCGGCGGAGTAGTTGGGTTTGCTGTTGTAGCTTTGGGAATCGAGATTGAATTTGCGCTGCGCGATATCCAGGTCAGCCTTTGCGGTTTGCAGTTGCGACTTGGCGGCAGCGAGATCCGCTTGAATGGCCGCGATTTCAGCCGCGAGCTTCTCACCATCTTTCTTTTCGGACGGCTCTCCGGCATCGCCGGTTCCCGAGCTGGAAGCGGCTTCATGCGCGCCTGGCGCGTCCGCCCCATCCGCTCCGGGGGTTGCTGCTTTCGCGGTGGCGTCCGCATCCTTTGCACCCGCGCCCGCAGAATCGTCGCCCTCGGCCGCAGCTGGAGTCTGGCCGACGACGTTGACCTCGTTCGGCGTTTTCGGAATCGTGTCGTTGTCCCATACTTTTGCGGGTTTGGGTTGTTGTTCTTTCTTTTGTTCGCGCGCCCGGCGAGCGGCATCGGCCACGTTCGAAGGATCTTCCTCGTGATATTGCTGCTGCGGCGGCGGACATGCCGAAACCGAATTCACCGGCAAAAGCAGCAGAATCGCGAGTCCTGGCCATGCGCTCTTCATCGCAGTTCTCCCGAAAGCAAGTTTCGCTCGTCTATGATAATCGCGCTGCCGCGGTTTCGGAAAAGGGTGTTCAAAGACGCGCCCAAAAAGACACCCTGTCCCGCGTGACAGGCCTTACGCCAATGAGACTGGGACGATGCTGCGTTGCATCATATTGAAAATGAATGCCATACTCTCGTGCATTGACGCTCTTAGCGATTGGCCTCGAATCTCGATGAAGCTTGCGCGAGTCGCTCTTCTAATCACGCTTGCAGTCACTCCCTTTGCATCTGCAAACGCCTCTTGCTTTAGCCAGGTGCAATCGCCTTCCGGGCAGGAATCTCAAGCCGCGCAATCTCCCGGCGTCGCGACGCGGCCGGTCGAAAAGAAAATTAACGCCTACACGCTTCCGCCCGATCTCTACAAGAAAGCCAAAGCCCTTAGCCGCACACGGTTCCACTTCAACATCATCAGGTTTTTCTACGGCCTCCTGATTCTCTGGGTCATCTTGCACTGGAAGCTGGGCGCAAAATTCCGAGACACAGCGGAGAAAATTTCCTCCAATCGTTTCGTTCAGGCTCTCGTTTTTGCGCCGCTTCTGGTCTTGATAATCGCGATCCTGCAATTGCCCGCCGACGCTTACGAGCACTGGGTGTCGCTCTCCTATGGCATCTCGGTCGAGCGTTGGGGGGCTTGGTCTCTAGATTATGCGAAGGCGCAACTACTTCTGGTCGTAGGCGGAATTTTTGTTGTGTGGATTCTGTACGCAGTGATTCGACGCAGTCCGCGGCGCTGGTGGTTTTATTTCTGGCTGATCTCGCTGCCGGTAATCGTTTTCCTCAGTTTTATCGAGCCGTTTGTGATTGAACCGATGTTTTTCACGTTCGCCCCGCTCAGCCAGAAAGACCCCGAACTCGTCGCGCAAATTGAAAAAGTGGTTCAGCGCGCCGGGCTCACGATTCCACCAGAGCGCATGTTCTGGATGAAGGCCAGTGAAAAAACGAATGCTATGAACGCCTACGTCAGCGGCCTGGGAGCTTCGAAGCGGGTTGTGGTCTGGGATACGAACATCGCCAAGGAATCCATTCCGGAAATCCTGTCGGATTTCGGACACGAGATGGGCCACTACGTCTTGAATCATATCTGGAAGGGCCTGGCTTTTACGTCGGGCTTGCTCTTCGTGCTCTTTTATCTCGGATTCCGATGTCTCAGCTGGTTGCTGAAGCGTTGGGGCAGCGGCTGGGGAATTCGCTGCCCGGGTGATTTGGCGTCGCTCCCGGCGCTGCTCTTACTGCTCTCGATTTTTAATTTTGCGGCAGACCCGATCTCAAATGCCTTCAGCCGCTACGTGGAGAATCAGGCCGATGTATATGGCTTGGAAGTGACTCACGGCGTGATTCCGGACGCGGGTCAAGCCGCCGCCGATTCGTTTCAAGTGGAAGGCGAATCGTTTCTTGCCGATCCCGACCCGAATCCCGTAGATGTTTTTATGTTCTACGATCATCCGCCGATTTCTGATCGGGTAAGGCTGTGCCTTTCCTACGATCCATGGTCGAAAGGCGAGCAACCGCAGTTTGTGAAGTAGGAGGCCGCGCGTTTTTGCGTTCGCGTGAAGCTTTCAGTGGAACAAGCAAGGCGCGTGTTCTCTTTCACCGCGCATGAATCGTCATCCGGATTCCATTCTTCGGCCGCAGCGTAACCAGCGGCTCCGGCACCACCCGCGTGCCGGGCACCAGTTCAAAACGAAAACGCTGTGCCAGCGCGCCAATCACCAGCGCCGATTCGAGCAGTGCGAATCCTTGTCCAATGCAACGCCGCGGGCCATCGCCAAACGGAAAATAAGCTCCCGCGGGCAGCCGGTCAGCCAGTCCATCGAGCCAGCGCTCCGGGCGAAACGAATCCGGATCGTCGTAGTAGCGCGCATCCCGGTGCATCACCCACTGTGAAACCATGATCGTGGAGCCTGTCGGGAAATCGTAGCCGCCGAAGCTCGATGGTGCGATCGACGTGCGCGCCATGATGTAAGCGGGCGGATACATTCGCAGCACTTCGCTGATCACTGCATTCAAATAGGGCAATCGCTCGAGATCGGCCACGCCCGGAGCACGTTCACCGACAACGCCCCTGAGCTCTTCATGCAGCCGCGCTTCGGCGGCTGGATTCTGGCTCAGCAAATACCATGTCCAGGAAAGGGTCAGCGCGGTGGTTTCGTGGCCGGCGAGAAACAGCGTCATGGTCTCATCGCGCAATTGCCGCGGCGTCATCTGCGTGCCGTCTTCGTCCATGGCACCCATCAACATCGAGAGCAGATCGCCGTGCCGGTGACCGTTTAGCTGCGCTTTGCGTTCCTCGATGATTCGATACACCAGCGAATCGAGGAAATCGAACTCTTTCGTAGCACGCTGGTTTTTCGGCGTCGGCCAGCCGGCCGGAATTCGAAATGGCGCGCGTGCCCGGCGCAGGGAATACCGCATCAGAAACGACACCGCGCGGCCCACCTGCTGTGCCTCGCCCGGAAGCGTGGTGCCGAAGAGCGTTCGCACAGCGGCTTCGAGTGTCAGCTCCATCATTTCTTCGGCCATGTTGCGAACTTCGCCGTCGCGCCAGTCCCGCGCCTTCGTCTCCGCGCACTCCAGCATTGTGGGCGCGTATTCGTTGACTCGGTGGCGGTGAAACGCAGGCTGCGCGAGCCGCCGCTGGCGCCGCCAGAAATCTCCTTCGCTGATCAGCAGACCTTGTCCCAGCAGGCGCTCGGTGGTTTCTTTCGTCAGAGTGCTCTTGTGAAACTTGCCCTGCTGGAAAAGCAGCAACTGTTGAATGTAATCCGGATGATTCAGCAGGATGCGGCTTTGCAGGATCACCGGGATGCGGACGATATCGCCGTACTCCCGCGTCACGCGGCGCATCAATTCCAGCGGGTCTTGTAGCAGATTGAACGACACACCTACCAGCGGAAGGCCTTTCGGTCCCGGCGGCAGGCGGTTTCCGTTGACGCTCATGCGTTTGAGTTCATGCGTTTGCGCTGTTCCGTTTGCATTCATGAAGATGCTCTGCGCTGATTGGATGCAGCCGAACGTAAAAATGTACGGTGACCTTCTTTCCGAATCAGCGAATTAGTTTACTTCAAGGTGCCCATCCAGCAGTTGGAAGTTGCGAAGTCGAAGGATGCCGGAGAGCCGCCCAGCTTTGTGGCTTTCCGGCAGATTGGGTAAGATGAACGTTCACGCCGAGTGCGGGTGTGCGGGGGTGTCCTTGGAATTTGAACGGCCCGAATGGCTCGAACAAATGGCGGGCATTCTCGAGACGCTCAACGAAGGAGTCGTCATCGTTGACGACTGCGAGCACGTGATTTTCGTCAATGCGTGTTTTGAAGAGATGACCGGCGTCTCTCGCGACGACCTTTTGGGCAAGGATCCGCTTCTGCTCTACTACGGGCCGGAAGATGCGGAGTTCATTCGAGAACGGCGCCGGGAAGTTCGAGCCTTCGGACGCACGCGCCACGAGTTTTTCCTTCCCACCAAAGACGGCACCAAGCTACCGGTCGTCTCCAGCGCGCGGAATATGGAAGACCCGGACGGGCGCACTTTCACGATAGTCAGCTTCACGGATATCTCCGAGCAGAAAAGCGCCGAGGAACAGCTGCGCGCCGCCAACAAACTTCTGGAAGAGCGGCAAAAAGAAATCGAAGAGGACCTCACGCTCGCAGCCCGCGTGCAGCAGAGCCTTGCGCCGAAATCGCTCACCTGGGGCAGTCTGGATGTGGAAGCTTTTTATCATCCGGTGCGTACGATTGGCGGCGACTTCGGCCTGGTCAGCGCGTTTGACAGCAATCATCTGAATCTTCTTGTGTGCGACGTTTCCGGCCACGGCATCGGTTCCGCTCTCGTGGCGAACCGCATCTACTCCGAAACGATTTCGCACTTGCGCAGCGGCGTCCCTCTTGGCGATATGCTCACGCAGCTGAACCGCTTCGTGATGAGCAATCTGGGCAGCTCGGTCTTCTTTTTCACCGTCGCTGCAGCGCGCGTGGAACGCGGCGCGCGAAGAATGGTATTTGCCGGCGCTGGCCATCCTCCAGCGATGATCGTTCAGCCTGGCGAAGAGCCTCGCCTTCTCGAATCGCGCAGCATGGTGCTGGGCGCGCTGCCGAATGCCGTGGATGGCGAAGCCACTCTCGACGTCGACTTGCTGCCGGGCGATCGTATCGTGCTCTACACCGACGGCATCACCGACGTTTTCGATTCGCGCGGTGAGATGCTGGGCGTCGAAGGTGTGCAGAAATTCGTTCGAGAGGCGGCTCTGCTGCCCTTCAAGCACATGAAGCAGGGGATTCTCGATCGCGTGGCGGCGTGGCGCGAGGGTCCGGCATCGGACGATGTTTCGCTCGTGCTCGTTGATGTGCACTGACGTGCAGTGCTTGAATCGCCTGTTTTATAAAATAGTTTCTCTTCGCTGATGGCACACCTCGAATTCTCGCGGGATTTTTCCGTTGCGCCTAACGAAGTCTTCGTTTTCTTCGTCCCCCAGCGCATGCCGCTCTGGTACGGCACGGAAATGGATTCTCATTTCGAGGTGCAGGGCGGCGCTTCCGATTTTGCCGTCGGCCAGAAAGTGCAAATCACCGGAAAACTCGGCAAGCGCGAGGTTTCTCTTACGGTGGTGATCACTGCCTACCGCTGGGAGAAGCTGCTCGAGTGGCAGTTTCAGGATTCTTACGGCGTGCGAGGATTGCAGCGCTGGGAACTGGAAAGCTTGCCGTCCGGCACGCGCCTGCACATGCGCGACTCCTACAAGATGCCCGGACTCTCCGGCCGCCTCATCGACACGGCCTTCACGCGTTTCGCCGTCGCACGACGTGACCGCACATGGCTCGATCGCCTCGAGCGCCTGGCCGAACGCAAGTAAGCTATTTCACGAGCAGGTAGAAGGGTGGTTTCTTCCCGATGCGCACGAGAAACTTACTGGCTGGCAAGAGATCAATTTCGTGAGCCACATCGCTGATCGGCTTCCCGTCAATTTCCACAGCGCCCTGCTTGATCAGGCGGTCGGCCTCCGCTCGCGAAGGCACCCCGCCGTCACGCTGAAGAATCTTTGCCAGCTTAATCCTGCCTTCCGCCGCCACCCGATGCTCGCGGATTTCTGATGGTAGCTTCCTCTCGCTGAACACGCGCTGAAATTCATCCTTCGCTTTTCTCGCCGCATCTTCGCCATGAAAACCAGAAACGACGACGTGCGCGAGCTGCATCTTCGCTTCCTTCGGATGTAGCACGCCGGTCCGCACCTCTTCCTTCAATCGCACGATCACGGGCGACTCCAGATCCGTCAGCAACTCGTAGTAGGTCCACATCGATTCGTCGCTGATGGACATGATCTTCCCAAAAATTTCGCCCGGCGCATCCGTGATGCCCACATAATTCCCCAGGCTCTTCGACATCTTGCGCTCGCCGTCGAGTCCCACGAGAATCGGCATCGTCAGCACCACTTCGCTGGCTACGCCGTATTCGCGTTGAATGTCGCGGTGCACCAGCAAGTTGAATTTCTGCTCGGTGGCGCCCAATTCGATGTCGGACTTCAACGCCACCGCGTCGTAGGCAGTCAAAAGCGGATACAGCAACTCATGCACCGAAATCGGCAAATTCTTTTCGAGCCGCGAGCGGAAATCTTCGCGCTCCAGCATCCTCGCTAGCCGGTATTTTCCGCAAAGCTGCACGATCTCGAACGGCGATAGTTTTCCCAGCCACTCGCTGTTGTAGCGAACCTCCGTCTTTTCCCGATCGAGAATCTTGTACACCTGCGCGAGATACGTTTGCGCGTTCGCGTCCACATGCTCGCGGGAAAGCGGCGGCCGGGTTTCCGATTGGCCGGTGGGGTCACCGATCATCGCGGAAAAATCGCCGATAAGGAATATCGCGGTGTGCCCCATGTCCTGAAACTGCTTCAGCTTCCGCAGCACCACGGTGTGGCCCAGGTGAATATCCGGGGCCGTGGGATCCACGCCGAGATAGACGCGCAGCGGCTTTTCTTCTTTCGCGGATTTTTCGAGCTTCGCTTTCAACTCGTCCTCGCGAATAATTTCCGCCACGCCTTTTCGCAGATACGCGAGCTGCTCGTCCACCGGCTTGAACTTCGCTGATGCCACTATTTTTTCTCCGCACTCGCCGCCAAATTTGTCAGCAGCACACGCCGCCCGACCATCTGGTACCGCCCTTCGAGAACGATGCGCACCGCTTCGGTATAAATTCGATGCTCTTCCTTCAACACGCGCTCGGAAAGCGTTTCCGGCGTATCGTCATCGCGAATCGGCACAGCCGCCTGCAGAATGATCGGCCCGGCGTCGAGATTCTCGTCCACAAAATGAACCGTGCATCCCGAAAATTTTGCGCCGTGCTCAATCGCCTGCCGCTGCGATTCGAGTCCCGGAAACGCGGGTAACAGCGACGGGTGAATATTCAGGATGCGCCCGCGAAACGCCGCGACAAAAGCAGGGCTGAGCAGCCGCATGTAGCCCGCGAGGCAGACAAGATCAACTTTCTTCTCTTCGAGCGCGGCGATCACCAGCTTGTCGTACGGCTCGCGCTCGAGCCCGCGTGATGGAATCACCTGCGCCGGAATCTCGCGCGCTCGCGCCTTTTCAATCCCTGGCGCATTCTCGCGATTGCTGATGACGATCGCAATTTCCGCATTTGGAATACGTCCTGCGGCCACGCTATCCGCGAGCGCCTCAAAATTCGAACCGCGCCCCGAGAGCAGCACTCCGATGCGTTTCTTCGTCACCGCAGAAAATTAGCACAGTTCCGGAATCGCTCAAAACTCGCCATCCGTATTTTCACTAGAGATTTCTCGATGTTTTCTTGACACTGCGGCGCTGGCAAGGCATCTTCTCGGTTAACTTTCGCAGTCCTAGGAGGTGTTCCATGCGTTCGATGCTGCGCTCACGTTCCTTGCTGGCTCTTTCTGTTTCGCTTTTCGCGATTCTCATTACCGCTGCGTGCTCCGAACAAACGGCGCAAAAGCCCGCTCCGCCGCCCGACACGCGCAAAGCCGACGAAGCCGCCATTCGCGCCGCTTCCGCCGACTGGAGCAAAGCCTCGCAGGCGAAAGATCTCGACAAGGCCACGTCGTATTACGCGGATGAGGCCGTCTTTTTCGTCAACAACGGCGCGCGCGTGAAAGGCAAAGACGCCATCAAAATGGCATGGAAGCCAATGCTGGAAACGCCCGGTCCCGGCCTCACCTTCGAAACCACCTACGTCGAAGTCGCGCGCTCCAGCGATCTCGCCTACGAATACGGCACCTACGACTTGAAAACCGAAGCGAAAAAGGGAAAGGTAGCCGACGAGAAGGGCAAATACGTAGTCGTCTGGAAGAAGCAGGCCGACGGCTCATGGAAAGCCGTAGCCGACATAGACAACATCGGCGAATAAACCCGAAGAGCACAGGAGCAAAGCCGGGCGCCGGTTTCGGTGCCACAGGCACTCCAGCCTGTGGTCTTACGAGGTTACTGAGGCCACCAGCAAAATCCCGATCGGACCGGCCAGTGCGGGCACGAGAATCGTCATCCTGAGCGCACTCGAAGGATCTCACTTCGCTCTTCTTACAACCCCAACTCCCCCGAATAAATCACGCGCGACTTCCCTCGCGCCGCCGGCTCAATCCGCCCAATCAAATAAAATTTCTCGCGCCGCCGCTTCAATTCCCATTCCACGCGCGCCACAAATTTCGCCGGCACAACTAGAATCATCCCGACGCCCAGGTTGAACGTCTGCAGCAATTCTTCCCGGTCTATCTTTCCTAGTTTCGCCAGGTACTGAAAAATCGGCAGCACCGGCCATGACCCAAGCTCCACCACCGCCTGCACGTTCTTCGGCAGCGCTCTCGGCAGATTCCCGGTGATCCCTCCGCCGGTGATATGCGCCATGGACGTCACCCAGCCGCGCGCCAGCACGCCCTTCAACAGCGGCCAGTAAGGACGGTGCGGCTTCAGCAGCTCGGCGCCAATTTTGTTCCCGATTTCCGGCACGTACGTATCCGGTGTGAGCTTCGCCACGCCAAACGCCAGCTTGCGTACCAGCGAGTAGCCGTTGGTATGCAGTCCGCTCGATGGCAACGCAATCAGCAAATCTCCCGGCCGCACTCGCCGCCGATCGAGTTGCTTATTCCGCTCTACCGCGCCCACGATGAACCCCGCCAGGTCATATTCGTCTGGAGGATAAAAGTCCGGCATCTCCGCCGTTTCCCCGCCGATCAATGAGCAATGCGCTTTCTTGGCGGCTCGGCTCATTCCTTCGATTACCTGCTCCACCACATGCGCGTCGAGTTTTCCCATCGCGAGATAGTCGAGAAAAAAAAGCGGCTCGGCGCCCTGCGTCAGAATATCGTTCACGCAGTGGTTCAGGATATCCGCGCCCACGGTCGAGTGAATTCCGGTAGCGAATGCGATCTTGAGTTTGGTGCCGACTCCGTCCGCGCTCGCCACGAGAACCGGCTCGCGCCAGCGCTTGCGGTCTAGCTGAAAAAGTGAGCCGAAGCCGCCGATGGGCGCAAGCACACCACGCTGAAATGTCTTCTTGGCCATCGCGGCAATTCGCCGTTTGGCTTCGTCGGCAACCGAAACATTCACGCCGGCATCGGCGTAACGCATGAAGAGGTTCCGTTTCTGGAAGGGACCGGTGGAATCTGAAACCTAGAAAACGATTCGCCAGAAAGCCCGCAGCTCAGGTCCCGTTCTCCAGTCTCTAGCCGGAACTGAGCTGAGGCCTGCGAATCAAAACGTATGGAACAAACGTCTCCAGCGCACTTCGCGCAGGTGGATCAAAGCACTGAAATAAGTTTCAAATCGCTCCGCCACATGGCCCGGCTCCCACACTTCCTCCGGCGCGTCGATTGACATGTAGATGATCTCGGGCGTACCAATGATATTCGCTCGCGGCACGAAGCCCCAATAGCGGCTGTCGTAGGAATTCTCGCGATTGTCGCCCATCATGAAATAGTTGTCCGGTGGAATGGTAATCGCCGGGCGATTTTCCATCGGATTTGGCGGCTGATTGCGGTACGGCTCGTCGAGCGCCGTCCCGTTCACATACACCACACCTTGCTTGATCTCAATCGTGTCGCCGGGCAGGCCAATCGTGCGCTTGATGAAATCAGGATTTCCCGGCAGCGGAGCTCGAAACACGATGATCTGCTGCCTCTTCGGATTCCGCCACAACGGCACGTGCAGATCGGTAAACGGAATGCCCATGTCGTAGCCGAATCGGCTTACGATCAGGTGATCGCCGATCAGGACGGTCCGCTCCATCGAGCCGCTGGGAATCACGCGCGCCTGCACGAATCCGCCTTCGATCACCAGGAAGGCGAGAATCACCCAGAACCACGACAGCACCTCGCGCCACACACGGTCGCTCACCGTATCCGCGCGCTTCGGCTGCACTTTGTCTACGATTACCGCTTCTCCCACCTCAGCTGCCACGATGAGCCTCCACTTCGAGTTGCACCAGCTCCGTCGGGTAGCTGCCGGTGTAGCACGACGTGCAGAATTTTCGTTCCGTATCTTCCACCGCTTCGCGCAATGATTCGAGCGAAAGATATCCGAGCGAATCCGCGCATAAAAACTTGCGTATCTCTTCCATGGACTGGTTGGCTGCGATCAATTCCTCGCTTCGCGGCGTGTCTACGCCGTAATAACAGGGCGAAATTGTCGGCGGACAGCTGATGCGCACGTGCACTTCGGTTGCCCCCGCTTCGCGCACCAGCCGCACGATTTTCCGGCTGGTCGTCCCGCGTACGATCGAATCGTCCACCAGCACCACGCGCTGCCCCTCCAGCATTCGACGCACCGGGTTCAGTTTTAGCTTCACGCCAAAATCGCGAATGGCCTGCGACGGCTCGATAAATGTGCGCCCGATGTAGTGGTTGCGAATCAAGCCCATGCGAAACGGGATGCCCGATTCCGCCGCATATCCGATCGCTGCCGGCACTCCCGAATCCGGCACCGGCGTCACGATATCCGCCGCCACGGGATGCTCGCGCGCCAGCAAACGTCCCAGCCGCTCGCGGCTCTGGTTCACCGGCCGGCCAAACACCAGGCTATCCGGCCGCGAAAAGTAGACGTGCTCGAAAATGCAGTATTGGTGCGGTTTTTCCTGCGTGAATCGAATCGATTCCACGCCACTGCGCGAAATCCGCACCATCTCGGCCGGCTCCACTTCGCGCACATATTCCGCGTCGATCAGATCGAACGCGCACGTTTCCGAGCCCACCACCCAGGTTCCGTCGATCCGGCCCAGATTCAGCGGCCGGAAGCCGCGCGGATCGCGTATCGCAAAAATCTCATCGCGCGTCAGCAGCACCAGCGAGTACGCGCCTTCCACTTGGTTCAGCGCATCGGCAATCGCGCCCGAAAGGTTTCGCGCCGCGCTGCGCGCAATCAGATGGACGATCACTTCCGTGTCGCTCGTCGTCTGAAAAATCGACCCGCGATGCTCGAGCCGCCGCCGCACTTCCATCGCGTTCGTCAGGTTCCCATTGTGCGCCAGAGCGATTTTGCCCTTGTTGCAATCGATCACCACCGGCTGCGCGTTTGTCAGCGTCGTGTCGCCTGCCGTCGAATAGCGCGTGTGCGCGATCGCCGCCGCGCCGGGCAGCGAAGCAATTACCTGTGGCGTGAAAATTTCCTGCACGTGTCCGAGCGCCTTGTGCACGTGTACGTCCGTGCCATCGGTCGAGGCAATCCCGGCCGCTTCCTGTCCACGATGCTGCAGTGCGTAGATTCCGAGATATGCCAGTTTCGCCGCTTCGTCATTCCCGAAGACGCCGAACACTCCGCAGTGATCGTGGAACCGATCCTCGTCGAGTTGGATTTGCTTACAGGTCATTTGTTGTCGACGGCTGCCGCCAGGGACTCAGACCAAACCTTCCGGAGGGAACTCACATCCCCTCTTATAACAGCCGTGCCATTTAATTGGATGCGAAATTCGCTGCGGGTGACGGTTCCGATCCGATTTGCGGCCACTCCATATTGTGCCGCAACCGCGTCGAGGCGGGCAAGCGAAGCTGCCGAAAGCGAAACAACGGCCCGCGCTCCCCGTTCGCCGAAAAGTGCCACTTCTACCGGTTCCTGCGCCGCCGAGACCTTGGCCTCTCCGGCAAACGCTTGACCGGCTTCGATTTCCTTTGCATAACAAGGCGCCGAGCCTCCCTTAGGTTCTTCTTCCTCCACCAGATTCATGTCCGCCGAAAGCCCGTCGCTCGCAAAACACGATTCCGCAATCGTCACAGCCAGCCCGCCATCGCTCACGTCGTGCGCAGAAAGAATCAAGCCCGCGCTCGCCAGGCTCACCAGGCACTCAATCAGCCGCTTCTCCGCCGCCAGATCAATCGCCGGTGGCACGCCTCCAATGATTCCTTGTGTCGTCTTCGCATACTCCGACGACGAAAACTCTGCGCACAGATCATTCGTCCGCCCAGCTGCCGCACCCGTGCCATCGAGGAGCACAATCGCGTCGCCTTCTTTATCGAAGCCCGAGCCCACCGCGTAATCCGCATCTTCCAGCACGCCCAGCACGCCCAGAATCGGCGTGGGATAAATCGGCTTGCCCAGCGTCTCGTTGTAGAAGCTGACGTTCCCGCCTGTGATCGGAATCTCCAGCGCGCGGCACGCTTCAGCGATCCCGTCCACCGCCTCGCTAAACTGCCACATCACTTCCGGTTTTTCCGGATTGCCGAAATTCAGGCAGTTCGTTGCCGCCACAGGACGCGCCCCGCTGCACGCCACATTGCGCGCCGCCTCTGCCACGGCGTGCATCGCTCCCAACCGCGGCGACAGAAAACACCAGCGCCCGTTGCCGTCCGTCGAAAGCGCCAGCCCGCGCTCGGTCTCCTTCAATCGCAGCACCGCCGCGTCGCTCGCGCCCGGCCCGAATCGCGTATTCGTGCGCACCATCGAATCGTACTGCTCGGTGATCCAGTATTTCGACGCAATTGCCGGCGACGCCAGCAGCTCGCGAAAATCTTCCGTCAGGTCCGCGCCCGCAGCCGCGAATTCCACCCGAGGCCCGGCGGCTGCCGCCGAAAGCGCCGCGATCGGCCGCTCGTACCGCGGCCCTTCCTCGGCGATCGCATGAGCCGGAATCTCCGCCACCACGCGCCCGTGATCGAGGACTCGCAGCTTCCCGTCATCGGTCACCTTTCCAATTTCGACAGCATCGAGTCCCCATTTGCTGAACACGCCGAAAACTTCGCGCTCCCGCCCGCGCTCCGCCACCAGCAGCATCCGCTCCTGCGATTCCGAAAGCATGATCTCGTATGGCGTCATGCCCGTTTCGCGCTGCGGTACGCGCGCTAGATCAATCTCAATCCCCATTCCGCCGCGCGACGCCATCTCCGAACTCGAACTCGTGAGCCCCGCCGCTCCCATATCCTGAATCGCCACCACCGCGCCGGTGCGCATCGCTTCGAGACACGCCTCGAGCAGCAGCTTTTCCATAAACGGATCGCCTACCTGCACGTTGGGCCGCTTCTGCTGCGATTCCTCGCTGAATTCCGCCGATGCCAGCAGCGACGCGCCATGAATTCCGTCGCGCCCCGTCTTTGCGCCTACGTAAATCACGGGATTGCCCGCGCCGCGTGCACGCGCGAAGAAGAGTTCTTCGCGCCGTGCAATTCCCAACGCCAGCGCGTTCACTAGCGGATTATTCGCGTAGCACGATTCGAACTGCACCTCGCCGCCCACTGTCGGCACGCCGAAGCAATTCCCATAGAATCCAATCCCGCGGATCACGCCGTCCAGAATGTGCCGGTTCCGCGCGATTTCTTCCGGCCTCGAGGTGCCAGCGCCTGATCGCGGCTCGATTTCCCCAAACCGCAGAGAATCCATAACCGCAATCGGCCGCGCGCCCATGGTGAAAATATCGCGCAAAATTCCGCCCACGCCGGTGGCCGCGCCCTGAAACGGCTCCACAAAACTCGGATGATTATGCGATTCGATTTTGAAAACCGCGCAGATCCCGTCGCCGATGTCCACCACTCCTGCATTCTCTCCGGGTCCCTGCACCACGCGCGCCCCGGTGGTCGGCAACCTCTTCAAATGCACGCGCGAAGATTTGTACGAGCAGTGCTCGCTCCACATCACACTGAAAATTCCCAGCTCCGTGTAATTCGGATCGCGCCCCAGAATCTTCTCAATGCGAGCGTATTCCTCCGCCGTCAGGCCATGCTCGGCCGCAATTTCCGGCGTAACTTTGATTTCAGTTTGTATCGCCTTCTGCATTTCTTTTGCCAGGGCACGGGGTTAGCCGTGCCATTCAATGAACAAAAGCCGTCGGCTTTAGACGCTGAGGACCCTTGTCTCCTACTGTTGATACGTCACATTCGTGCGCGATGTTTCGCGCAGGCGAAATTGTCGCAGCAATCAATTGCACACGCAACGACAAGTCTGAGGAAAAGCACGCAGAAAAAAGGAGGTTTCGCCGAAGGATCTAAGCGCTTACCGCAACTTGATTGCTCGCTGGTTTGCTCTGCGCCCGCGTCAAATACTCGACTATCGACTCGAATATCACCAGCCCATCCGATGAACCCAGCGGCGATTCCATCGCCCGCTCCGGATGCGGCATCAACGCCAGCACGTTGCGCTCGCGGCTGCAGATCCCCGCAACCGCGCGCAACGACCCGTTCGGATTGTTCTCGCGGTCGAACTCAGCGCCTCCGCCATCGGCTCGCGTCGCCTCCGCGCAATCCGCGCCGTCCGGGTGCACGTAGCGGAAGATAATCCGGTTTTCGCGCTCCAGCTCCGCCAACGTAGCTGGATCGCAGAAATAATTGCCTTCATTGTGCGCGATCGGAATTTTCAGCACGTCGCCGCGATGCGCCGCTCCGGTGAACGGCGTATCCGTCCGCTCCACGCGAATATGCACGTGCCGGCACAAATATCGCAGCCCCTTGTTCCGCAGCATCGCTCCGGGCAGCAATCCTGCCTCGAGCAGAATCTGAAACCCGTTGCAGATTCCCAGCACCAGCCCGCCGCCGCGCGCAAACCGATCCACAGCTTTCATCACCGGCGAAAAGCGCGCAATCGCCCCCGTGCGCAAATAGTCGCCGTAAGCAAATCCGCCCGGCAGAATAATCGCGTCAAATCCCGCAAGATTCTCAGACTGGTGCCATATAAATTCAACGGGCTGCTCGATCACCGACGCGATCGCATGGCACGCGTCATCATCGCAATTCGATCCCGGGAACTGCACCACTCCAAATTTCATAAGTCCTTCCTCATCTCCCTAAGCCATTCTAACATACGCCTTAATGCCCATTGGTTCCGTAGCATTCCAACCAGTTCGCGGCCATTTCGCTCACGGTCTTTCGGAAAGCATCGTCAATCGAGAAACTTCCGATCGGCCTGACAGTGTGTCCAGGAGAATCGTCATCCTGCTTGCTCTGAGGAATGAAGGGAGCGGAACGAAGCCTGCCTCCTGCAGGCAGGGATCTCAGCGCTGCCGGTGTGATCGCCCGCGCAAACGGCGTTTCGTCCTCGAGGGCGGCTTCGCCGACTTTCTTCGCGGCCTACGTTTCGAACGCGTGCGCGTTTTCTCCTCGCGCTTCATTTCCAGCCGCCGCTTTCGCGCCCAATCTGGCTTGTTCACCTGCCGCCCTCGCGCCAATGCCAGCGCCTCCGCCGGCACATTTTCGGTCAGCGTCGAGCCGGCCGCCACATATGCGCCATCCCCCACGCGAATCGGTGCCACCAGCGCCGTATCGCTCCCAATAAAGACGCGCTCGCCGATGCTCGTCTGATATTTCGCAACGCCATCGTAGTTGCACGTGATCGTCCCGGCGCCGATGTTCGAGCCGCGCCCCACCGAGGCATCGCCCAGGTACGTCAAATGCATCGCCTTTGCGCCCTCGTGCACCACGGATTTCTTTACCTCCACGAAATTTCCAATGTGCGCGCCCGAACGAATATCAGCACCCGGCCGCAAGCGCGAAAAGGGCCCGATCGACGACTTCGCATGCAACCGGCTCGCTGTCGCCACGCAGTGCGCCCCCACCGTAACGTCGTCATCGACGCGCACATCATGCAGCACGCTACCCGTCTGAATCGTGCACCGCGCGCCCACCCGCGTCTCGCCAAGCAGTTGTACGCCAGGCTCGATCACCGTATCCGGCCCCACGCTCACGTCCGGATCGATCACCACCGTCTCCGGCAGGTAAATCGTCGCACCCGCTTCCATCAATTCGGCCGCTTTGCGCGCGCGTAGTATCCGGTCCACTTCCGCCAGGCTCGCGCGCGTGTTGCAACCAAGAATCTCCTCCGCGTCTGACGCCACTTGTGCGAGCACTCGTTCGTTCCGCTGCCGCAGCAGAGCAATCGCGTCCGTAAGATACAGCTCGCGGTGGGCATTGTTCGGCCGCAGCGAAGCGAGCGCCGGCCACAATTTTTCCAGCGTGAAACAATAAATGCTCGAATTCACTTCCCGAATCAACCGCTGCTCAGGCGTCGCCGCCTTTTCTTCTACGATCGCCTCGACGCGCCCTTCCGCATCGCGAACGATCCGGCCGTAGTCAGTCGGATCCTCGAGCTCCGCGCTCAACACGGTCGCAGCCGCTTCGCCTCGCCGGTGCAAATCGAGAAGCGCAGCCAGCGAATCGCTTCGCAGCAGCGGCGCGTCACCCGGAACCACCAGCGCCACTTTAGCGCTTTTGCGAATCGCGCGACGCGCCGCCTGCATGGCGTGCCCCGTGCCGTGCTGCGGTTTCTGCAGAATCACTTGCGCACCAAGATTTTCGGCAACCGCGCCCACCTCGTCCGCCTGATGCCCCACCACAACCAAAAGCTTCGCAGCCTTCAGCGGCAGGCAGGCGCGGATCACATGCTCGATAAGCGTGCGACCACCGGCGCGGTGCAGCACTTTCGCACGTTCGGAACGCATCCGCGTCCCCTTGCCCGCAGCAAGTATCACGATAGTTGTGTCGGAATGGTTTGGCATCGCTCGTTATTGTGGCGTGCACTACCGCCTTTGGCAATCACCAAGGCATCCTGCGCCGGCGTTTTGCAAAACACAAGATTGCCATCTGCGCCGGGAAACGATAACCACAGTCCTGATTTCAACCGCTTTTTAGGGGGGCGAACAATCTTTTGCAACCATGCGGTGCGGCGGCCGCTGACGGAGCGCAATTCTGCAGCAAATGTGGAGCGGCTCTCAGTGGCGTTCCAGCGTCGGCGAATCCCGCCCTCGCAGTCCCGGGCGCGATAGAATCTGCCGTCTGTCCGGCTCAGTCGAGCGGAAAAGCGCTCGCCAGCCTTATCTTCGGCCTGTTCTTCCTCGTGTTTCCGGCGGTCGTCGTTGACATCGTCTTTGGGCATCTGTCCCTGTCGGAAATTCGAAAATCAGCCGGCCGCATGACGGGACCTCGGCTACATCTGAGTGGCAATGATTCCTTTTATCCTGATCGTGGCCATAGCAAATCCGAATCTGTTGCGCGCGAGAATGGCTGCGAATCAAGCATCCGCCGTTGGCTCGCTTCGAACCATCATCGCCGCCGACCTCACCTACAGTTCGACCTACGGAAACGGATTCGCGACGAGCCTCGATCAGCTCGACGGATCCGGCCGCGGCGCCGCCAGCTGCGAACACGCTTTGCTGATAAATCACGCTCTGGCCAACGGCGAGAAGAACGGCTACATCTTCACCAACAGTGCAAAGCCGTCTTCCGACTTGGCGGGTAAGGGATGCGCGGAGTCGGGCGCAAGCGGATTCACGGTGAATGCGGATCCCGTGAATCGTAATACCACCGGCGTGCAGAGTTACTACACGGATGAAACGGGAGTGATTCGCGTCGAAAAATCTGGTCCCGCCTCGGCTGATAGCGATGAGCTGCAACAGCGCTTCGCCGCCCTCTCGCTTACTGTGAGTCCAGAAGAACTCAGCATGGCAATCCCGGGGTAGGTCTACGAAGAAGCCGGAACGGTATCCGGAACCGATCTGCGAGAGGATTTCGTTTCGGTCGAATGCCCATTGGATGTTTCTGTCCACAGCGAGCGATCCGCCAGCAGCCGTGTAACCAGTTGCGTGTGCGTCGCATGACCGGCCTTGTGCGCTTCGATCCGCGCCAGCAGCGGCCGCCCCACCAGCGCCAAATCTCCAATCAAATCAAGCGCCTTGTGCCGCCCGAATTCATCCGGAAAACGCAGCGGCCCGTTCGTAACATTTTTGTCGTCGATCACGATCGCATTGTCGAGCGACCCGCCGCGAATCAATCCCATTGCTTGAAGCCCGGGAAAATCCTTCGTGAAACCGAACGTGCGCGCCGGCGCCAGCTCGCGGCTGAATGTTTCCCGGTTGACACTCAACTCGATTCCCTGCGGAGGCACCGCCGGATGCCGGAAATCCACATAACAATGCACGCGGAACTCATCGGCCGGATAAATCCCCAGCAGCCGGTCGCCATCGGTAAATTCGAGCGGCTTGATCACTTTGATGTAACGCCGCTGCCGCCGCAGTTGTTTTATTCCCGCCTGCGCCAGCAGGTCGATGAACGGTTTTGCCGAGCCATCCAGAATCGGCAGTTCCAGCGCATCGATTTCCACAAACACATTGTCAACGCCGCAAGAGTAAAGCGCGGCCAGCACGTGCTCGGTGGTGGAAAGCAGCACGCCCTGCTTCATCAGGCTCGTCGCGTAACTCACACGCGCCACGTTGCGAACGTGCGCTTCGATTTCGAAATTGTCGAGATCCACGCGCCGGAACACGATACCCGTGTCGGCCGGTGCCGGCAAAAATCGAACCCGGCTTCGCACTGCAGTATGAAGCCCGATTCCTTCCGTTTGGACGGGACGCTGGATCGTGAGTTGAGAGGACATTCGCCGAGGCCCTCCCAAGCAGTTGGGTGGCCTCTACCTCTAAATATTAACCATTTAGAATCAACACGATAGTAAGACAAGCTAGACAAAGCAATATTTCACTGTGGCAATAATACAACACAACGCTCGGTCAATATGTGGCGATTTAGGATGGGCCGTGCAACCTGGTCAGACTCGAATGTTCAGTGACGGCGTGCGAGTCGCGTCTGTACCAGCTGTGTCGGAAAATTGATGGCGCTCATGGTGATAGGCCCACAATCAACTCAAAGCCTGTTCCCACATTGGGCTTGCAACATCGGCGAACGCCAATCCTTCAGATTCTCAATGTTTCAAATTGTCTCTCGCCGTCCCAGCAGGGACTTTGGCTTGCCTGCGGTATCGGCAAGCGAAGCGGAAACTTGAGCAATTTCTGCCGTCAAATTGTTTGCCGAAATGTGGCGGAATCGCCGCGTCAATACGCTCGGACGGTTGTGCCCGCGCTGCCGTACGCGTAAAATACATGATTCGAGACCACGCGAATGGCTTCGCCCTTTCACATCATCTCGAACTCGTTGCCTGGCGCGCCGCCACCAACGGCTGCGCATCCGCGTCCACCCTGGCTTCGCGTGAAATTTTTTGGCGGCCCAAACTATCAGGAACTCAACAGAATCATGCGCACGCTCGACTTGCATACCGTCTGCGAAAGCGCGCGCTGCCCCAACATGGGCGAATGCTGGGAGCATCGCACCGCCACCTTCATGATCCTCGGCAATATCTGCACGCGCGCATGCGGCTTTTGCGCGGTGCCCAGCGGCAAGCCCCTCGGGCCGCCAGAAGAAGACGAGCCTGAGCGCGTCGCCGAAGCCGTCGAGCGCATGGGCTTGCGCTATGCCGTCGTCACCTCTGTGAATCGCGACGACCAGCCCGACGGCGGCGCCGCAATTTTCGCCCGCACGATCGGCAAGATTCGCGAACGCGTCCCCGGCTGCAAAGTCGAAGTCCTCATCCCCGATTTTCGCGGCGAGTGGTCCGCGCTCGAAACCGTCATGGCCGCAAAGCCCGACGTGCTGAATCATAATATGGAAACCGTCCCGCGCCTCTACCGCCGCGTTCGCAAAGGCGCGGTCTATGAGCGCTCGCTCGGATTGCTGCATCGCGCCGCCGAAATGGCGCCAGGCCTGCTCACTAAAACCGGAATGATGCTCGGCCTCGGCGAAACACGCGACGAAGTGCTCGCCGCGATGGAAGAAATCGCCGCGCAGGGCACGCACATCCTCACCCTCGGCCAATATCTGCAGCCAACTCCCGAGCATCTGCCCGTCGAGCGCTTCGTCCACCCTGACGAATTCGCAGAATTCAAGCGCCTCGGCGAGTCAATGACCTTCAAGCACGTAGAAGCCGGCCCCCTCGTCCGCTCCTCCTACCACGCCTTCGAGCAAGAAGAATCCGCCCGCCACTAGGTAAGGGAGGATCGCCAATTGAAGCTCCCATTGGTTTGGCACGGCGCTTTTGAGTTGCCTGACTTGTTTCTTGACTTCTCGCAACCCCGTTCTACCTTGAGCGAATGAATCCCTGGCGCGGCCTCAAAGACCTGCCACGTGAAGTGTGGCTCCTCTCCGCCGCCACGCTCGTCAACCGCGCCGGCACCATGGTGCTGCCTTTCCTCGTGCTCTATCTCACGCGCACCCTCGGCATCACGCCCGCTCACGCCGCCCTCTCCCTCACCGTCTACGGCATCGCCGCCCTCATCACCATGCCTATCGCCGGCCGCCTCACTGACGTCGTCGGCCCCATCGCAGTCATCAAGACGTCGCTGTTCCTCTCCGGCGTCCTCCTGTTTCTTTTCCCCCTCGCGCACAGTTTCCCCACCATCCTCGCCATCACATTCCTGTTCGCCATTCTCAACGAATCTGTCCGCCCGCCAAGCCTCTCCATGATTTCCGATCTCGTTCGTCCGCCGCAGCGCAAAGCAGCCTTCGCGCTCAGCCGGCTCGCCGTGAATCTGGGGATGAGCGTAGGTCCCGCCATCGGAGGCCTCCTCGCCCTGTTTTCCTTTCGGTGGCTTTTCTTCGTCGACGGCGCCACTTCGATTCTCGCGGGCGTGGTAATCACCATGGCCCGCTGGGACTCAGCTCGCCTGAACCTCTCTCACGATCCCGACTGGGCCGACCCCGAAGAACTCGGCCGCGAGATCGAAGCCGATTCCGTGGTCCCGCTCGCCGCCGCGCATCCCGCCCATCACTTGCGCGCCTTCCGCAATCCGCGCATGCTCTATTTCCTCGCGGCGATGATTCCCGCGCAGCTCGTTTTTTTCCAGCTCACCTCTTCGCTCCCGCTTTTCCTGGTGCGCAATCTGCGCCTGCCCGAATCGCTTTACGGCACCGTCTTCACCTTGAACACGCTGTTGATCGTCGCTCTGGAAGTGCCGCTCAATACCGCCATGGCCCACTGGTCGCACCGCCGCACGCTCACGCTCGGCGCCCTCCTCTACGCCATCGGCTTCGGCGCCTTCGCTTTCGTCGCCCGCCCCGCGCAGATTTTCGCCGCCGTCGTCATCTGGACCTTCGGCGAAATGATTCTCCTGCCCGGGAGTTCGGCCTACGCCGCCGAAATCGCCCCGCCAGGACGCCGCGGCGAATACATGGGCCTCTACACCATGTCGTTCAGCATCGCCTTCTCGCTAGGCCCGATCCTCGGCGCGGAACTCCTCCAGCGCTGGGGCCCGCACGGACTTTGGAGCACAGCTTTCGTCTCCGGCTGCATTTCAGTCCTGATGATGAGCCGCATCGGCACGAAGGACACTAACCGCGAAGCAGCGGCCGCTTAGCCGGGAGCTTATGGGTCAAACGCTTTGTGGGTCGCCCCATTAGGGACGACATAAACGAGAAAGAAAATCGGGGCTTTAGCCCCTGAAGTTCACAGTTAGATAGGTTCTAATCCCAGGGGACATCAATGGATTGAGCTAAGAAATTCCTGCGCAAGATTCCGCACATGCGCCGCGCATGCATCGCAATTCGCGCACCCGGCACAACAACCATTCGCCGATGCCGCTGCCAGCAGTTTCAGCACGGCATTAAAATATTCCGTCGCCTTCGCCTTCCGCCCAAGCTCCAAATTCAGGTTCCCAAGCAAAAGGAGAAACATCGGATTTTGCGGATAGCGCGCCAAGAGGGGCTCGGCAATGTCGAGCGCTTCGGCATATTTCTGGTCGTACTGCCGCAGTGCCCGCGCCAGGATGAACCGGACATCAACATTCAGCACCACGCCGTGCTCCATCCCGGTTTTCATTTGCGACACGCCCAGTTCTTTGTTGCCTCCCGGAATCCCCATGAAGAAGCGCAGGACTTTCACGACGGGTGAAAGCGTGTCCACATAATAGTTGTAGAGGCCGAGCGCGGCGGTCGCGTCGGCCATCTGCGGGTCGAGCCCAAGGGCGCGCGTCATCTCCGAGCGCGCATTCACAGCGGCGCGTGCTGCGGCGCGATTTTCATTGCGCAGGCCGAGCACCCGTACCTTCAGCGCGTTGCCCATCCCAGCGTAAAAATGCATTTCCGCCGTGTCAGATTTGGCAACCTGCGCCTGCGCCAGCTGGATGGCGCGGTCCGCGAGCGCGAAGTAGGCTTCGTCGGCGCTATCCTTCGTATGCGACCAGGATTCAATCATCCCGTATTTGATCTCGAGCGCGAGGCAATAGCGCTTCCACCACAGCGCCTCGCCCTCCAGCAGCAGCCCGAGCGGCTGATCCGGGTGCTCCTTTTGAAAGTCGCGCGCCATAGCAATGGAGCCGTCCGCATCCCCGCTGTACAGCATGTCGAGCGCGGCACGGGCGTCCGGTGGGATGGATAAACCCTGCGCACGGACAGAAGAGGCCGCCGGTAGTATTGCCGCGGCAACAACCACAAGAACTCCGGCAACGAACGCGCAGGAAAGAGGATGGCGGCGCTTGATTTTCATTTCACTCGTTTCACCCAGCCCAGAACCCACGCCGCACTAACGTACATGCTGAAGCACTCCAGCGCAAAGGGCAGAAATCCCAGATAGCCGGGCGTCGGCATCTCGAAAATCTTCATGCTCTGAAACATCGGAAACGTGTAATGCCATTTCGCCGCCGCCCAGTAGTTCCAGAATTCCCACAGCCATCCGCAAATGAATCCCGCAGCCAGAAAACCATAAGCACGCCGCCGGAATCCCTCGGAAAGATCGCCCAGAAACGACGGAAGCCCCAGCCTTCGATTTATCGGGTCAAGCAACAGCAGAAAACCCACCCACACCAGCGCAAAAAGATGCGCCGCAACCGCGCGCGGCACCACCAGCGGAATCGCCAGGCAAGCCGCGCCAAAAATTATCAAAAAAGTTTCTGCGCCGTGTGAAATTTTCCACGGCTCGCCGCCCACCGTCGGCAGCATCGCCTGCACCAGATCGGAAGTTTCGAAAATCGCCGGCGTGATCGTCGCGAACGACCAACCGTAACCGATCATCGCCGCCGCCCAAGGCAACGGCACACCCACATACTCCCAATTTTCAAGCCGCAAATTGTAGGCTTCGAAGATCAGCCAGAGAGGAATGGAAAGCAGCGCCATGCGCGCAAGCGAAAGCGGCGCATCATTCAAGCGCGAACGGCCGGTAATGGCAAACGTCGCCGCGTCGGCAATCAGGATGTACGCGCTCCATGCAATCGGCGTGAAATAAGTAGCAACGGGCTCTACGCGCTGAAAAAGCAGCCACTCCGCTCCAGCCAGCGCCACGAATCCCAGCCATCCGTGCGCGGGAAAGCGTCGGCGTCGCCGCACCCGAAAATATCCCAGCACCAGCCCCGCACCAATCGCCGCTGTGATCCCAATTCCAAGCTTCACCATCTACCTCATCCTAACGCACATCCCGTGCACCAGTGGTACAGGCACTCTTTGCCTGTGCTCTTACGACGGTGAATCAGCCACCAGCGACAACCTGATCGGACCGTGCGCGAAGACGAAGACAACGGCGCTCACTACTCGGCTGTTTTTAAACCCCAGCCAAGCAGCCCTTTCTTGCTATGCTTTCCGTTCTTTTGCAGCACCGCATCGCCACGAAATGTCCGAACCCGAAAAACTCGAACGCGGCCTCAACCTCCTCGAAGCCACCTCCCTCAATATGACCTTCATGATCGGCATCGGCCCCTTCGTCGTCATCCCTTTCATCATTCGCGCCATGAACGGCCCGCAATGCATCCTCGCTTGGGTCGTCGGCGCCGCGCTTGCCCTTGTTGACGGCTGCGTCTGGGCGGAACTCGGCGCCGCAATGCCGCAAGCGGGAGGCAGCTATGTTTTTCTGCGCGAAGCCTACGGGCCAAACCGCCTCGGCCGCCTCATGTCGTTCCTCTTCATCTGGCAAACGCTTTTCCAAGGGCCCTTGAGCGTTTCCTCCGGCGCCCTCGGATTCGCAGACTATTCGCTCTACCTCGCGACAAAGTTGGCGGCGGTAAACGCCTGGCTCGGCGCGCACCCGCGCCAGTTCATGTTCGTGCTCGCAAATTACACTCGCCTCGTCGCGATCCTTCTGATCGCGATCGCCGTCGTGCTCCTCTACCGTCGCATCACCGCCATCGGTAAAATTTCCACGATTCTCTGGATGATCGCCGCGGCAACGATCGCCTGGCTCATCTACGGCGGCACAACGCATTTTCACAAAGACCTCGTCTTCACCTATCCACCCGGCGCCTGGGGCCTCTCCTGGATTTTCTTTGCCGGCCTCGGCCACGCTTCCGTGCAGGCAATCTACAGCTACCTCGGCTACTACAACGTCTGCAACCTCGGCGGCGAACTGAAAAATCCCGAGCGCAATATCCCACGCGCGATTTTTCTCTCGATTTTCGGCATAGCCGCGCTCTACTTCGCGATGCAGACGTGCATTCTCGCCGTCGTTCCCTGGCAGGAAGCGCAGAAATCGCCCTACGTCGTCAGTCTCTTCGTCGAACGCACCTTCGGCCCGCACTGGGCCTCTCTCGCCACCGCGCTGATTCTCGTCACTGCCTTCGGCTCCGTTTTCTCGGCTACTCTTGGCTATTCGCGTGTGCCCTACGCCGCCGCGCTCGACGGAAATTTCTTCTTTATCTTCGCGCGCGTGCATCCCACCAAACGCTTCCCCAGCGTCTCGCTCATCGCTCTGGGCCTTGCCTCGATTTTTGTCTGTATCTTCATTGGCCTCTTCTCCGTCATACGCTCCATCCTGGCCATGCGCTGCCTCATCCAATTTGTGGCGCAGGCGGTCGGTTTGATGAGGCTGCACCGGCGATGGAAGGAGGACCGCTGGCCCTTTCACATGTGGCTCTATCCTGTCCCGGTGTTTCTTTCCATCGCCGGCTGGATCGCAATTTTTATTTCTACAGGACGGCGCCCGATGCTCGCCTCGCTCGCCGCAATGCTGGCAGGCATTCTCGTCTACTTCACCCGCGCCCGCCTGCTCCACCAATGGCCATTCGAGGAGGCCGCCTGATGCGTCGTGTACGAAATGTGCAGGGTCGTGCAACAAAATCGAAAGCTAATCCGCCCAAGACCTCGCGTCTCCCAATGGCGTCGCCGCCATTCCGTAACGCCGGCGTCCCGCCGGCTCTTTTGACTTTCTCTCCAGCCATCCTCAAAACCGCCCTAACCCTGATGATGCTCGCCGCCGCTCTCACCGCCCCCACGTCCGCACAATCCCTCCCCGACACCGTCGAAGCCATCGACAAAGCCCGCATCAACACGCGCATCCTCTACATCACCGCTCACCCCGACGACGAATGGGCCAGCATGCTCACCTACCTCTCCCGCGGCCTCCATGCCGACGTCGCCCTCCTCACCATCACCCGCGGCCAGGGCGGGCAAAACGCTATCGGCCCCGAACAGGGCGCCGAACTCGGCGTGATTCGCACCGAAGAGCTTCTCGCCGCCGGCAAGCACTACGGCGTCCGCCAGTTTTTCACTCGCGCCATGGACACCGGCTACGTGAAGACGCCCGAGCAAGCCCAAAAAATCTGGGGTGGCGCCGCGCTCGAAGACGTGGTCCGCGTAATCCGCACTTTTCGCCCGCAGGTCGTCATCAACGGATGGGCCGGCGTTCACGGCGGCCACGGCCACCATCAGGAAAGCGGCATGCTCGTCCCCCGGGCGATCCGCGCCGCTGCCGATCCCAAAATATTCCCCGAACAGATCGCCGAGGGCCTGCCCGCGTGGAAAGTAGCGCTCGATCTGCGTCCCGCGCGCGACCCCAATATCGCCGGCGCCCTGCCGCTTCCCATCAACGATGTTTCGCCGCTCTGGGGCAAAAGTTACGTTGACATGGGCATGGAAGGCCATGCGCTGCACCGTTCGCAAGGCACGCCCTCCTTCTTCGGCAATCCGTTTTTCCGCCGCCCGGTTTCTCTCGTGCGCGAAGACGAAAAAGGCGACCCCGCCGGCACCTTTGACATAAGGCTCCTGACCAACTCTTTGGAATCGCTCGCAGAAATATCTCCATACCTATCTCGGACGGACTCGGATCTTGAGCGTGCTCGCAAACAAGTACTTGAGCTCAACCGTTCAGGTGCCGCGAGGAACCTCGCTGACGCAGCAATGGTAATCGCGGAGTTCCGCAATCGAGTCTCCGGTCAGGACACGCAGTTTCTTTGGGAGCTTGATCGAGTTAGTGAAAAAATCAATCTCGCGCTCGACGAAGACATTGCCCTGCCCATGATTGTCGAAGCCGACCGGCACGAGCTTGTCGCGGACGAAAGCTTCTCTGTCGAGGTGAGCTTTCTCGGCAAGCCGGCCGTCCCCGTGAAATTCACGGTCGACGCATCGAGCCTCTTGGTGCCCAAGGGATGGAACGTGGCGATCGATAAGACCGCGGCGGACAAAGGGGAAGGAGATCGAAACTACAAATTCAAAGTTGAAATTCCCGCGCGCGCCACGCCGCCCAGTTCGCCCGGCGATGTGATTCTCCCGTATCCGACGCCGCTTGTACGCATCGCACCCAAAATACAAATCGATGGCTACTCCTTCGCCGTTCCGCGCACGGTCGAATCCATGAAAGCCACCACCACCGGCATCGATACGTATCCGCTCGAACTTGTTCCAGCCCTCACGCTCACTCCTGATCCGTCGCAGATCATGGTGCCCGCCGAACGCGCCTCGCAACCGCTCACGTTGCTCACTCGCGTCCGCTATCACGGAACGAAACCGGCTAAAGTTTCCTTTGGCCTCGACGCGCCCGCGGGCTGGCAGTTTGAGCCGGTCGCCCCGCTCGATTTTTCCGGCGCCGGCGATCAACTGCTCCGTTTTACCCTCACTCCGCCGTCCAACGCTGCGCCCGGCGCATATCCGCTTCATCCTTTCGCGCAGCTCGACGGCCAAAAATTCACCACGTCGCTCGAACCAATTCCCTCAGAGCCCATGCGCGATTGGATCCAGCCCGCCGACGTGGCAGTTCACGTGCTGAATCTCGCCGTGCCGGCACATCTTCGCGTCGGCTACATCGCCGCAAGCAACGATCCCATTCCCGACACGCTCCGCCAGATTGGCATTCAGGTGGATCTGCTCGACGATGTCGCGCTCGCTTTCGAAGATTTGAGCCGCTACGACGCAATCGTTGTCGGCATCCGCGCCTACGACCTGCGTCCCGATCTCATGCGCTCCAATCGCCGTCTGCTCGATTACGTCCAGCAGGGCGGCTCGCTCGTCGTTCAATATCAGCGCGATCCGCAGTGGGTTGCCGCAATGCCGTACGCGGCGACGATGCCCGGTCAGACCTCCCGCGTTACCGACGCGAATTCGCCCGTGCATTTCCTTGCGCCAGATATTCCGCTGCTCAATTCGCCCAATAAAATCACGCTCGCCGATTTCGAAGGCTGGGATCAGGAGCGCGGCCTCTATTTCCTCGGCACATTTGATTCGCGCTATCAACCGGTACTCGGCCTCACCGATCCCGGCGAGCCGGAAACGAAGGGCTCGCTGGTCTGCGCGCGCTATGGCAAAGGCGTCTACATCTACGCGGCTCTTTCGTTTTTCCGCGAGCTGCCCGCAGGCGTTCCCGGCGCGTATCGCCTGTTCGTCAACTTGCTGAGCCAGACTCAGCACACTGCGCCACGCGATTAAGGTTTGGCCTCATGTGGCGCCGGTTTTCAGACCGGCAGGGGTCGATGAGGAAGTTTGGAAGCGATGCCTGAAACTCCTAATCTCGACCCTGAGCCGCAAATGGTTCGCATCCCCGAAGGCTGGTTCCTGATGGGCAGCGATGTCTGCAAGCCCAGTGAGGGCGGTGGAAGGGTTGAGCCCGGTAAGGGCGATGAGAAAAGACGCCAGCCTGGTCAGGACAACGAGCGGCCCGTCCATCGCGTCTGGGTCGACGCTTTCGAGTTCGCCGCCTGCCAGGTAACCAACGCGGACTACGCAAAATTCCTGGCCGCCACTGGCCATCGCAAGCCGCTCCACTGGGATAATCCGGATTTCTCGCACCCGGAGCAGCCCGTCGTTGCGCCATCGTGGTTCGACGCGGTGGCGTACTGCGAATGGCTGAGCGCGCTCACGCATAAGCAATACCGCCTGCCGACCGAAGCCGAATGGGAACGCGCCGCGCGCGGCGGCCTCGAGCAGAAACTCTACCCGTGGGGCGGCGAACCGCTCGAATCGCTGTCAAATTACGCGTCGCGCTGGAAGACCGCGCCGGAACGCGTTGGCCGCGCGGAACGCAATGCGTACGGCTTATTCGATATTGGTGCGAATGTTCACGAGTGGTGTTCGGATTGGTTTGACGCCGGTTACTATCGCGTTTCGCCCGATCGCAACCCGCGGGGCCCTACAGAAGGAAAACGCAAATCCTCCCGCGGCGGCTCCTGGCGCCATCAGACGAAAGTATCGCGCTGCGCTGCGCGCTCGAGTATCCCTCCCGAATTTCAGTATGCCGATTACGGTTTCCGGGTGGCGCGTCCTGTTACTGCGAAGCCTCCGATCGAGTGACAAAGGGAGAAGCAGCAGCCTCCTACCCTGCGCACAAGACCGGACGGCAAGTGATGAGTTGTGGAAACCACGGATCAGCGCGCCAGGCAGCCGCTCGGTGGCGGAACCGGACGACGAGCTAGACGGTCTGCTTCCTGCGTATCGTGCCCAGGAGTCCGAATAACCCTGTGCCGAGCAGTAACACGGTGGAAGGTTCAGGCGCTGCGACGGAATTAGCGACGTCCAGAGTGCCAATCGCTCCATGAAACTAGAATCGTTGAACGCCGTGGAAGTCCCCAGAGAGTAATAGGTTGGTTGAAATCGGCGGTGGCGATCGCACCCGCAAATGCTCAGCTCGCCCCACAGATGAATGCTTCAAGTTCTATGTCGGTGGCTGCTGCCGGGGTATTGACCGTGACCGAGACGCTGCATCCCGCCAAAACACACCTCCAGGCTCTGCCCCCGGACCTCACAAACTGCCCGTCGCATTCGCGACACATGCGCCGACATCCCTTCGCTTCGCGCTTTTCTGCGGTGCTATGCTTCGTGCGGTTCGAGGAGAAGAGCGAATGAAGCAAAAGCTTGGGGGATTCGCTTGCGCAAGCCGCAGGATCGCCATACTTATCGCAATGTTTGCGCTCGCATCCAGCGCTGCGTGGGCGCAGAAGAAGCCAAAAAATAAAGCCGCCGACCAATCACCGATGCCCAAGGTGCCGATGCCCGCGTCCGACGAGATCGATCACGACATCGGCGAAATGCTCGCCGCATTTCAGCTCGGCAACGTGGAGATGATGCACAAATATTATTCCGACAATGCGGTCTTCGTCAGCGGGGCCTTTGCGCCGCCCGTCGTCGGCTGGCAAAACTACGTGGTGGATTACCAGCGAAGCATGGCCGCGTTTCAGGGGATGCAGCTCATCCGCCGCAATACGAACGTGTTCGTGCACGGGGATATCGCGTGGGCTTCCTACCAGTGGGAGTTTCTTTCGTCCTACCAGAATAAGCCTTACTCAGCGCACGGGCAGACCACGCTGATCCTGCAGAAGGTGGGGGACAACTGGCTGATCGTCCACAATCACACTTCGCAAATCTGCGACCAGGTACCGGAACAGCAGCAGCCGCAATCGCAACCGGCCGGACAGAATCCCGCTGCGCCCGCGCCTGCCAAACCGCAGCAGTAACCGCGTTAGAATTTCTGGTACGCGTCCCAGCCCCAGAGCGCGCCCGCGATCACCAGCAATGCGCCAGACGCGATCATGAGGAGCGTGATCGGCCGGCTGAGTTTATCAATCTTGGCAACAATCAGGCGCTGTTCGGCGGCCATCGAGTCGCCGGCTGCGTCGAGAAAAACCTGATCGTCTTCGTGAGCTTCGAGTGTGCCGCGATAGATGAGCAGGCAAATCAGAATCGCGGTCACCGCGCCCCACGCGATCATTAGAATCATGAGGAAGTCGTGCATCGCTTACCTCCCGCGCCCGCAGGACGTGAAGCCTACAACTGGCTGGATGACCGGCCCCCGAGCGGGCCCGATTCCGGGGAGTATAGCACTAATACAATGCACGGGAGGCAGGTCTTGGATCGAGTCTGGGCGGTGGGACGATGCGGAAGCCCGTTCGAGGCCGGCGGACTTTCAAAGCGAACGTAATCTAGGCGGTAAGGCGTTCGTCGGGAAACTGGATGCCCCAGAAATTGCGGGTGGGGTAGAGGATTTCGACGCCCAATTCAAAGCAGCCGTCGAACTTGCAAGGGCTGACACGGATCACGCGGAATTCCTGGGTCTCTTGTGAAATTCCGTTGAGCACTTCAATGCGAGAGCCCAGCGCCGGTTGAAACGGGGTACGCAGGAGCGCGCCGGTGCGGCTCACGGCAATCGCTTCGGCAGGCGTACCGAGAGGCTGTCCGTGGAAGTCGTTGCTGAAGATTTTCACCGGAATACGGATGAGAACGCGGCTGGAGCGCCGGCGCTCCAGCATTGCGCGTGTGGAAGCCATTCGACTGCCCCCTTGGCTCGGCATCTTACTGTAGAGCGCGGGAAGGGCAGGGTCAAGCGATCCCGGCGCGAATTGCTCCTGAAGCGTTACCATACCGCTGAACGGATTTTTTGCGCCAAAGACGCAAGGCTTGGCAGGGCGCATCGTTCCAATACCTGCGGGCCGGCAACGGATGCGCGACGGCTGAGGCTTATGTTCAACGAATATGACGACATCACGGAGCGAATTGCCGAGCCGCCGAAGTGGTGGGACGAGCAGGGCGTTCCGCGCTATGCCGATTTCAGTCCCTACCTGATCTGGAATATCTACGCTCGTGAGGCGGCGCTGGTGGAGATCGCCTGCTCGGCGTGCTGGAACCTGTTCCAGGTGGCTTTTTCGGTTCCGGGGCCGGGGTTTCAGGAAACGATCCCGGAGTGCAAGTCGATCGCGGAGGCCATTGAAAAAGGCAAACTCCACTACGGCGATCCGCCGAATTACGGAAACTGCCGCGATGGCGCGTCAATGGGCTGCTACGATTTGCGCGTGCTGCAATATTGGGTGCGGCCTACCGTGGGGCGCTGGACCCGGGAAACGAAGCTGGAAATCGAGCTGCCGGATACGCGCGAGTTTGCCAGGTTGCACGTGGAAAGAATGACTTGCAGCTTTCGGGATCTGCGAAAACTCTGAGGAGTTGGGGATTTCGCGCGCCATGCTGAAGAAAAAGGTGTGCATGCTGGGCGCTTTCGGCGTGGGAAAAAGAAGCCTCATTGCGGCATTCGAGCGGCCTTTTTCAGGGAAGCACGCCGCGACGGTGGGCGTGCGAATCTGCAAGAAGACTCTGGAGATTGACGGCCGCAACATCACTCTCCTGATTTGGGATATTACGGACTCGGATCGATGGGACGGGGCATCGAACTACTTGCGAGGGATGGACGGCTACCTGCTCGTGGCCGATGGAACCCGGCCTGACACGGTGGAGCGGGCGCGAGATATTTTCGAGCAGATATGGTCGTTCGAGGAGCCGCAGGGAGAGAAAAGCGTGACGGCGGAACGCGGCGATTTGCCGGAACAATTTCCGTACCGCAAAATTCCCTTCTTGCTGCTGTTGAATAAATGCGACCTCACGGAGAAGTGGAAAATTGAGGAATCGTTCCTCGGGATTCTCGCGAATAAGGATTGGCGGGTAGAGGTGGTGAGCGCAAAAGAAAACAAAGGAGTGGAAGATGCATTTTTGAGGTTGGCGAGGGAGATGTTCGGAGTGGAGAAAACACCGAACTGATCTGCAGAGATACCCGCCGGGTGCTGAGAAATCGAGGATTTCACGATGAGACCAATTCAAAGTCAAAGGCCTCAGGTCATCCCGATCCGAAGGCGATCGGGAGGGACCTGAGCTACGGAAATGATCCAAAATAGCTCGGACGGACCTGAGTTACGGTAATTGTTTTCATTTTATTGAGGGTGCGACTGCGAGAAAGAAAAAAACGGACGGGCGAAATGAAATGCAATAGCTAGTCGGAGGCTTTTGTTATGGTCGACAAAGAACATTCATCGGCTCGGGGGCGCGCCGAGGCTTTTGCGAATCGCCTGGGCATACGTTTGCCGATTTTGCTGGCGCCTATGGCGGGAGCATGTCCTCCGTCGCTGTCGATCGCGGTGGCGAATGCGGGCGGGCTTGGGGCTTGCGGAGCGCTGCTGTTGAAGCCGGAGGAAATCAAGGCTTGGAGCGCGGAACTTCGCTCAGGCAGCCAGGGAGGATTTCAGATCAATCTGTGGATTCCAGAGGCAGCGCTGGTGCGAGACTCCGAATTGGAGAGAAAACAGCGGGAGTTTCTCGCCAAGTGGGGACCAGCGGTCCCGCCGGAAGCGGGTGACGCGAGGCTGCAGGATTTTGACGCGCAGTGCCAAGCCGCGCTGGATGTGGCTCCCAAAGCGATCTCTTCGATAATGGGGCTGTATGCGCCGGCCTTCGTGTCCGAGATGAAATCGCGGGGAATCTTGTGGTTCGCGACGGCGACGACGGTGGCGGAAGCAAAAGCGGCGGAGGCGGCGGGCGCGGATGCGATCGTTGCACAGGGCATGGAAGCGGGAGGACACCGCGGAGCTTTCCATGCGGAAAATGCGGAGCGGGAGATGGTGGGGCTGATATCACTCTTGCCGCAGGTTGCGGATGCGGTGGGGGTGCCGGTGATTGCTGCGGGGGGCATCGCCGACGGACGCGGAATTGCAGCGGCTTTGATACTGGGCGCGAGCGCAGTCAATATTGGGACTGGGTTCCTGCGATCGCCGGAAGCGAAGACGCATCCTGCTTGGGCGGAGAGACTCGCGCATACGGAAGCCAGCGATACGATGGTGACGCGAGCCTTCAGTGGACGGCCGGGACGCAGCGTGGCAACAGCGTATGTCCGAGCGGCAGCTGCTGCGGATGCTCCGTGTTCAGCGCCGTATCCTGTGCAGCGCGCGCTGACTCAAGCGATGCGGCAAGAGGCTGTGAAGGCGGGAGACGCCGAGTGTATGCAAATGTGGGCGGGACAATCGGCGAAGTTCGCGCGCGCGGAGCCGGCAGGAGTGATTGTTCAGCGGCTGTGGGAGGATGCGTCGCGGCTGCTGAAGTAGCGTGCGCGTTTGGGCTTCAAGGCGTCGATGGTGCCTGTAGCGGTAGTTCTTGGGCATTCACGGCCAGCCACTTTCCGTTGCGGCGCACGAAGACGTCGGTGAAAGAATTCCTCTTCGCTTTGGCTCCGGGATCTTGAATCGTGTTGACGATTCCTGTGGCAATCGCAACGTCTCCATAGATCCGCACGCGCAGCTCCTCGAAGTGCTTGGTGCCGGGAAATGCGTTGGGATGTTTGCGCAGGTAGGCGAGCTGGTCGTTCTTGGTGATAAAGCCGGCCGGGAGCACGTGCACGAAGTCGTCCGCCAGGATCGATTCGAGCACGTCGGGGCGGTCTTCATTTTCAAGCCAGCGCTGCTCGACGGCTTTGACTTCTTCTTCCATTTCTTGCGATGGGGGCTGCGGTTGAGGAGATGCGTAGGAAGAAATCGAGATGGCGATGCAAAGGATGGAGAGCACACAAAACCGCGAATGCATGGTTGGCCTCCTGACGAGTCTTCATTCTAAGGTCAAAGGCCTCAGGTCATCCCGATCCAAAAAGCGATCGGGAGGGACCTGAGCTACGTTACGTTACGTGAATATCGGTGTTATTTCAGGAAGTCACGAATGAGCATGGCGATCTGATCGGCTGCGGTGTCGAGCGCGAAATGGCCTCCGTCGACGATGTGGATTTCGGCTTTGGGGACGTCGCGGCGGTAGGATTCGGGTTCTGAGGGATCGAACGAGGATTCGTACTTCCCCCAGATCACCAAGAGGTGCGGCTGCTTTTCGCGCATCCAGGCTTGCCACCTGGGGTAGTTCTCGACGTTGGTGCGGTAGTCGTAGAAAAGTTCCACTTGAATCTCGCCCTGGCCGGGTTGGTTGAGAAAATAGTATTCGTCCGTCCAGAGATCCGGGTCATGGCGTTCGACGTTGGGATCGTCGCCGACGTGCCGCGAGCGCGTGGTGGCCATCGAGAGGAGATTTGTGCGCAGGGCGCTTTCTTTGGCGGCGCGATCGGCCCAGAAGGCGCGACGTGTTTTCCAGTTTTCGCCGAGGCCTTCGTTGTGCGCGACGGCGTCCTGAACGATGAGGCTTTCGACGCGCTCGGGATGGGCGAGGATCATGCGGAAACCAACCGGGCCGCCGTAATCCTGCATGTAGAGCGAATAGTGCGAAAGGCCGAGCGTTTCGACGAAATGGTTCATGACTTCGGCGATGTGGTCAAAGGTGTAGTTGAATTTTTTCGGATCGGGCCAGTCGCTATGGCCGAATCCGGGGTAATCGGGCGCGATCATGTGGTAGCGATCGGAAAGGCGCGCGAAGAGAGGCTCGAACATTCGCGAGGAAGAAGGGAGCCCGTGGAGGAGGAGAAGCGTGGTCGCGTCTTTGAGGCCGGCTTCGCGGTAGAAGATGGAGAGGTCGTCTACTTTTGCGGTGCGGTATGCCGTCGAGTGATCCATGGGGCTATCCTTTAGAGCCTTTGCGTGGGCGTTTTCTCGGGCTTGGGCCGGCGATTGAAATGTTGAGAAGAACATGGAAACGACTAGCGCCGCGCGAGAGAGCTGCAAGCATCGGGCGCGGCAGGGTGAAATGGAAAGATGCATCGTGGATCTCCGGGTATGTGGGCTTGCGCTCCGATTCCGGCAGCAGCGCTTACGCGTTAGATTCACGCGAGAGCGGCCTGGTTTCGAGCCCTTTCGGACTCCGCGGGGGCAGGATTTTCAGAGCCGCGCGATTTCCACATTTCCTCGATTTCCACAGCAGAAATTCTTTTTGGTCGGCTTGACCGCTTGCGGGAGCCAGAGTTACAAGAGCGGTGCGAGAGCGTTCTGATCGGTCGAGTCTCGGAAAGCACGGCAAGCGAAAGCTTGACGAGCTACACGGGGCTCGGAAGGATAGAACGGCTTCGGCAAAGTTCGGAGCAACACGGCGTCACGGCGAGGCTCTAGGTCTGGATCAGCGGTGGGCAGGACGTTCTACCGTCAGGCAACTGATGGAAGGCGCGACGCAAACCACGGACCTGACCTAGCGCGACTTGCTGTGGTCGGCTTCTGCTGGTAAAACGGTGAGAAAGCTGGCAGCTGCGACTTTCGCGACTGAGGAGAAGGGGCGAGCAATCGCCCCTTTTTTTTTTCCGCTTCCAAGCGGTACCTCCCAAGGTTATCTCCGCAGCGCACGCTCAGACGGCCCGACTAGCGCGCTGAAAATTTCTTCGCGCCGTTCTGTCGAAGGCCCCTTCGTTGACAAACCGGGGAGTGCGCGGCAATATGAATTGTTGTTCCTGCCGCAGGAAATGCCCAAGTGGCGGAATTGGCAGACGCGCTAGCTTCAGGAGCTAGTTCTCGCAAGGGAGTGGAGGTTCGAGTCCTCTCTTGGGCACCATCGCTGTTCCCAACATTTTGTCGACGGGATGCTGCGAAAAACAGCCGCCAAGAATTGCAGAATTAAATCGCATCCATGCCAGCGATGCGCCTCTTCAGAGTGTGAGCCTGGCCTCGACGGTGTCGTCGCCGGGATCGATTGTCAGTGTGAAACCCAAACGACGAAAGACCGCACACATCCCCCGATTCTCGGACATGGTTGTGGCCACGACATCATCGAGGCGCTCGTCGCGAGCGACGTCCACAAGGCGGCGAATCAGTTCGAATCCGAGCCCGTGGCGCTGGCAGTCATCCCTGACGACGACGGCCACTTCAGCTCTCTTCGTATTGTACAACTTGGTTAAGTCCGCCATCGCGACGATGGACCGCTCTCCGGTACGCGCGTCGCGCCTTTCAGCCACGAGGACCATCTCACGGTCATAGTCAACGAAACAGATTCGGGTGAGCGCCTCGTGAGCGGTACGCCGGCCCACGGTTACTAGCTGGAAATAACGCTGGTAGACGGTGTCTTCCGAGAGTTGTTTATGAAATGCGACCATCAGGGGCTCGTCTTCGGCGCGAATCGGACGGATGGTGACGGTGTCACCGGGTTTCGTCGTCCAACTTGAAACGTACTGCAGCGGATAAGGACGAAATGGGGACCTGGGGAGGTCGTGTTCTTCAACCTCGGGCCCGTGGAGAGTGATCCGCGCGTCGAGCGCCAAGGCGCCCGCGGAGGAAACGACAAGCGGGTCGATTTGCAGATCCTCGATGCCCGGGTGTTCGATCACAAGTTGGCTGAGACGCACGAGCACGGCGTCGATGGTTGCGAGATTCAGCGCCCCGCGAGCGGCTAAGGCCTCGAGGCCGGCGAAGAAGGGACTACGCTCCAACATCCGCCGCGCGAGTGTCGCGTTCAGCGGTGGAAGACCAACGACACGGTGATCCCACAGGTGCGCGGAGCGGCCGCCAGCGCCGCACCATAGAACCGGGCCAAATTCCGGATCGTTCCGGCTGCCAATCTGAAGCTCGTATCCATCGGGTGCGGAGGTTGCGTGGGCGTTTGCATTTGGCTGCGCTGCGTTCTCATCCTTGGTTCCAGCGGCAAACGTGTCGGCAGTCGCGATACCATACGCGGCGACGACTTCTTTGCTCTCCCGCTCCGTGAGATCGCGCCCCTCTCGGCGGGCGTCTGCCATGAGCTCACCGACGCGCTGGCTGAAGGCGCGCTCCGTGACATCCGCATGCAGCTCCGGTGTCTCATAGATGGCCTTGAGATCGTAGCTGTAATGCCACATGTGCTTGAACGTGCGAGCTGCCGTGCTGACGGTGGGCAACACGGGAAAGCAGGCGTGAAGCTCCTGCTCCTGAGGGAGCTCGGCAAGGCCCGTGAGGCAGAGGAGAACCGGCTTGCGCGAATGATCCATCGCCAACAAACCCTGAACTGCCGACGCAGGATCGGACATCACCTGCGGAACGAGAACCAGCAACACACCGTCGTTACCCGGATCCTTGTTCGCGGCTTCGGTCGTCTCCAGAAACGGAGCACTGCTTCCGTCACCTAGAGTGTCCATCGGGGTTGCAGCCGCTGCGCTCTCCGGCACGGCCATCGCGCCACCTGATGCGTTAACCGGTAGCGGAACAATCTCTCCTGCTTCCCTTTCGATTTGGTCGGCAGCGAGCACGCAGGGGCCGGCAGCGTTGCTTACCACGGCGAGGCGGGGACCCTCCGGTCTCCGCTCCTTCGAAAGCGCGTCGGCGGTGTGAAATAGCTCTTCGACGCTATCCACACGAATCACACCCACGCGGCGAAGGGCCGCATCGAGCACGTCATCGTCACTGACCGTGCAGGTCGAGTGGGCAGGGAAAGCACGCGCGGCCGCTTCCGTTCGTCCTGCTTTGATTACGATGATCGGTTTTTGAAGAGCCACCTCGCGAGCGGCAGAGAGAAAAGATCGCATGTTGACGATGGATTCCATGTGAATCAGGATGGTGTGCGTGTTCGTATCACTGCCGAAGTAGTCGATCAGATTTCCCCAACCGACGTCGACGAGCGCGCCGAGCGACACAAACGCACTGAACCCGACGATTCTGCTGCGGCCCCAATTGAGGATGGCGGTGGCGAGGGAACCGCTTTGACCGATAAACGCAACACTGCCGGGCACAGGCATCGGAAGGTTGGGGCTGACGTTGAGGCCAATCGAGGGATTCATCAGAGCGCAGCAGCCCGGGCCAATCATCCGCATCCGGCGGCCTTGGGGAAGTGGCTGGCAGACGTGCCGCTGGAGACTGCGAAAGTCTTGGCCGGTTGCGTCCATGGCGGACAGAACTGCGACGCCTCTGACTCCCGCGGCGACGCATCGCTCAACAGCGCCGACTACGCCGCTGCCAGGCGCGACCACGACGGCCAGATCGGCCTTTGCCGGGAGGTCCTGGAAACTTGGATAGACTGGGACGGCGAAGGCGTTCGCTTGAGCACTCGGGTCGACGACCACCACTACACCTTCGAACCCTCTGCCGCTGAGTGCCGCGAGCGTTTGATAGCCAAGACTTCCTGGCTGCGAAATCGGACCGACAACCGCGACGGTCTTCGGATGGAACATCGCGTCAATGGCCCCACCCTCTCCAAACAAGTCGTGGGCTGGGTCGCGAGAGAAGCGAGACAGCGGGGCGCGTGCATGTGCGGAATCCATACCGCTCTCCCAAAGGATCACTCTTCAGGAAAATGAATCGTGAGGACGGCGCGGGATGCGGATAGGGTGAACAACCTCACGACTCGAGTGAGAAAGGTGAACGCTAGCACCGCGCAGCAGAGGCGTCAATGTCTTTCGCCCTTTGACAAACCTCTTCCGCGCGGCTACTGGTGCTGAAATCCGGTAATGCGTCGCGGCTTGACGGCAACGATTGAATCCGAAATACTCCGTTCTTCCGGATTCTTATCTATGTGGTGCGCTGGCGGCGAGGAGATGATGCGTTCGCTACTGGCGAGACGAAGTGACGCGGTGACGGTCTTTGAACCTCGAGCGCTACGGCACTCTTCTTAGCGCCGGGCGTCCTTCATCATCCTCGACAGGTTCATTTCTTGCCGGGTCGGCTTGAGAGAGGAACGAAGCATGGCTGCGGCTGAGCTTCCGATTACTTACCGCGGAGTGGTGAGGGCGGAGCAGTGTGACCACATGGGGCACATGAACGTGATGTGGTACGTGGGAAAGTTTGACGAAGGCACCTGGAACCTCTTTGCCAGCCTGGGGTTAACGCGTTCGCGGATGCAAAAAGAAAATCGCGGGGTGGTGGCTGTGGAGCAGCGCATCGAGTACAAGCGCGAGCTGCGCGCCGGGGATACCCTGACGGTGCGGACGAAGATGGTCGAAGCGAAAGGCAAGGTGGTGCGCTTTACTCATGAGATGACGAATGATGCGACCGGCGAGGTTTCCGCGATTACGCATCTGGTGGGAGTTTACTTCGACACGGTAGCAAGAAAATCGGATGTGCTGCCGGCAGATTTCTGCGAACGGGCGGCACGAATGATTGCCGAAGCGCAGACCACGTAGAGATTAAGAGCCGCGTAGGACGGTGAGGAGTGCGGTGCCATTCGGACTGCCGAGGCCGGTGCAGGCGTCCCAGCCGTGGCCTGCGGAGTAGGTGCCGTTGTTTCCGGCGGTGATATCGTGAAAAGTGGCTTCTGCTTTCGCGGAATAGAGCAGCGGGTTCACGTAACCAACGTTTGTTCCCAGTGATTCATTGATGAGGGCGAAGAGGCCGGCCCAGAGCGGGGCGACGGCGCTCGTTCCACCGATCACGGATTGCTGTCCATCCACCACGACGTTGTAGCCGGTGGCGGGGTCGGCGTCGCCGGCGACGTCGGGAACACCGCGGCCGACAAATCCGTTCGGGGCTTTTGGCACCTTGGCGCTTTGCTGAAAACTCGGGAGTGCAAATGCCTCGCTCACGCCGCCGCCCGTGGCGCCTTCTTTCGCGGAAAGCTCATTCCAGGTTTGCTCGCTGCTGATGGAATTGCCGGAGAGGATTAATTTTGTTCCGCCGCAGCCAACCATGAACGGGCTCGAGGCGGGAAAATCCACGGTGGGATTCCCGCTTGTGCTGCCGTCGGACGAGCCGTTGTCGCCAGACGCGGCGAGTACCGTGACGCCCACTGTGGATGCGTCCTGGCAAGCGGAATTGAGCGCGTCGCGAGATTGGGCCGTCCAAGTATCTTCGGGACCGCCCCAGCTGATGGAGATGATGGACGGCTTCAGCTTTGCGTCGTGGACGGCGGTGGTGATCGCGTCGATGAAGCCTTGATCCGTGTTGGGCGCGAAATACACGGCGATTTGTGCGGCTGGAGCGATCGCGCCCGCGACTTCGATATCAAGTTCCACTTCGCCGTCGGGACCGCTGGGGTCGCCTGTGGGAGAATTTGTCGCGCCGTCAACAGAAACTGCGGTGACTTTGGGCGCAGGGATGCCGAGGTTGCTGAAAAACTGAGTGAGATCGGTGGCTTTGTATCCGCCGCCGAGTTCGATCAGCCCGATGCATTGGCCGGAGCCCTTCGCAGCGGACGGGAATGCGTAAGCTTGCGCGACTTGAAGAGGCGAATAAGAGATATCGGTGGCCCTGGCCTGAGCGCTGGGATTTTTCTTACGCAGACGGAAATGCGGCTTGGCTTGCGGGCGATTGTCGAGGCCGCGAACGCCTTCGATGATGCCGTCAAGGCCGGCGGGGATTGTCAGCGCGCCAGTGCGGCAGCGATATGAGCCGGAAGCGTGTTCGTAGCGGCGGAGGCTGGCTCCGAATGCGGCGTTGAAAGCTTGCACTGTGCCGCTGAGCTTTATGGTGCGGCTGGCACGATCTTCGCTCACGACCTTCAAGCCATGTTGTGCGGCGAAGGCTCGAACTTTTTCCGTATCGGCCGGCGATGCGCCGTATTGTTGAGCAAATTCTTCGCGGGTGAGATATTTGCGGTCGTGAGGGAGGCAGGAGCCGATTTGATTGGCATCGGGAAAAGCGCCGGGCTTCGATCCGCGACGCAGCAGGATGCTAACTTCGATCTGTTGGTTTGGATCCGCCGGGCCGGCATCTTGTCCGCCTGGAAATGCGGCTCGCGCGCTGCCTTTTAGCTCCACCCGATCCTGTCGTGACGCCATGGCATGCCTCCAGAAAATTGACCGGGGAGGAAATTATAGCGCGGACGCGAGTACGCGGGCGGGCGAAGGCCAAGAATTGAGCTGAGATTTTTCGTTGCGGACGAACCGACGGCTCAGTTCATCCTGATCCCAAATCGATCGGGAGGGACCTGAGCTACGGGCACCTACTACTTGTCGCTCTGCTGCGGTTTTTTTGGAGTTATTAGTGCGACGAATCGGAATACTTCACCGAGCAGCCGTAGGGGCGCGTTGCAGGCGTCGCCACAGGCTTGCCGGACATGGATTGCTCGAGAGCGAGCGAGACGTAATTGGTTGCGCCGGGAACGTCCGCGACATCGGTGGTGGGCTTGTCATCAATCGCGCCATCGTAGATGACGATGCCCTGGGGATTGATTACCACCATTTGCGGTGAGGTCTTCGCATCGTAGAGATGGCCAATCTCGCCGCTGGGATCGAGCAGGGCGGCCGTCGGCGCGGCGTGCATTTTTGCCATGTAGCTGTTCTCGTCGCTTGCGGTGACGAATCCTTGCTTGTCGGGGGCGGAAGAGAGAATCGTGAACCAGACGACGCCTTTGCCCGTCCATTGCTTTTGTAGCTTCTGCATGTTGCCGCTGTTGTACTGCTTGCCGACATAGGGGCAGCCGTTGTTGTGCCACTCGAGGACAACGTATTTTCCGTGATAGTCGGCGAGCTTGTAGGTCTTACCGTCGCTGGCGGTGGCGGCGAACGTGGGTGCCAGCTCGCCGACCTTCACCGCGGCGAGAAGCAGCGTGGCAGCGCATAGAATTATTGTCATGGGAATCATGGCAACCAGCATCAGGTAAAAAGTTGAGCGCTTCATT
>Ga0306921_10000072_pt1 | contig 67882 bp, 56 predicted proteins | sample sta12Cox44000080_FD_203760 | JGI IMG/M metagenome (GOLD analysis project Ga0306921, IMG submission 203760) | Lab enrichment of tropical soil microbial communities from Luquillo Experimental Forest, Puerto Rico - statoxic.12C.oxic.44.000.080 (v2)... | ecosystem: Environmental > Terrestrial >... | reverse complement strand
GACCGCGGCCATCTACGTCAAGGACTTGCAGGGTCGCTACCAGCTGATGAATTCGGCTGGCGTGATGCTGGTGGGAAAACGGCTCGAAGAAATCGTAGGCAAGAAGGACTCGCAGTTGTTTTCGCCCGAATCGGCGAGCGAACTGATGGCGCGCGACCAGGAAATGCTGCGGTCCGGGCTGGTAAGCACCTACGAAGAAGAGATTTCACGGGGCGACGTGACGCGGACCTTTCTCACCACCAAAGGGCCGCTAAGGGATGCCCAGGGCCGCGTGGCCGGGATCGTCGGCAGCTCTCTCGACATCACCGAGCGCTATCGCGCCATTGAAGCTCTGGCGGAGAGCGAAGAACGTTTCCGCACGATTTTCGACGGCTCGCCGATCGGAATGGCGGTCATCTCCACCGACGGCAGGATCGTGGCTTCCAATCTGGCCTGCCGGCAGATGCTGAGCCTCAAGGAAGAGGACATGGCCGGGGTCGACATTTTCGACGAGTTGACGCATCCCGACGACCGCGCCGGCGATGCCGAGAGATTTCAGCAACTCATCCACGGCGAAATTGAGTATGACCGCCGCGAGAAGCGCTACATCCTGCGGGACGGGCGGCGCGTATTCGCCGACCTTCACCTTTATCTGGTCCGCGACAAGAAGGGCGCGGCATGCTATCTCATCGGCATCGCGGTGGATATTTCCGAACGCAAATCGCTCGAGACGCAACTGCGGCAAGCCCAGCGCATGGAAACGATCGGACGCCTGGCCGGCGGCGTGGCGCACGACTTCAACAACCTGTTGATGGTGATCAAAGGCTACTGCGACCTGCTGATCGAACGCGGAGGAAACGCTGACGGAATGCCGCAGCTCGAACGCATCGGCAAAGCGGCGGACCAGGCCGCATCGCTCACCCAACAATTGCTGGCGTTCAGCCGAAAGCAGGTGATGCAGCCGAAAGTGTTCAATCTGAACACCCTGGTCTGGAATGCCGAGAAGATGCTGAGCCGTCTGATCAGCGAAAACGTCGAGATGGTGACGGTTACCGCGAAAAATCTCGGTACGATCAAAGCCGATCCGGGCCAGATTGAGCAGGTGATCTTGAATCTGGTCATCAACGCGCGCGATGCCATGCCCAACGGAGGCACGCTGACGCTGGAAACCGCCAACATCGAATTGGACGAATCCTACGCGCAAGGCCATTTGGGCGCGGTGCCCGGGAGCTATGTCATGCTGGCCGTGACGGACAACGGCCTGGGCATGGACGACGAAACACAAGCGCGCATCTTCGAGCCGTTTTTCACCACCAAGGAATTAGGCAAAGGCACCGGACTTGGCCTTTCCATGGTGTACGGAATCGTGAAGCAAAGCGGCGGATACATCTGGGTGCACAGCGCGATCGGCAAAGGCAGCAGCTTCCGGGTGTACCTGCCGAGGGTGTTCGAGAACGAACAGGAGTTGGCGCCGTCGCCGCCGCTATCGCAAAGCCTGGCGGGGAAGGAGACCATTCTGCTGGTGGAAGACGATCCGCTGGTGCGCGGGCTGGCGCAGGAGATTCTGAAATCGCGCGGCTACTCGATACTGGTGGCGGAACGCCCCGACGCGGCGCTGGAGATTTGCCGGCAGCACGCGGGCCCGATCGACTTGGTGTTGACGGACGTGATCATGCCGGGCATGAACGGTCGGGACATGGCGGACGAAATCCTGGCGATGCGGCCGGAAGTGGGCGTGCTCTTCATGTCCGGATACACGAACACGGTGGCGATGCGCAACGGAAGCAGCGGAAAGCTGACATCGTTCCTGCAGAAGCCGTTCAGCCCGACCGTGCTCGGACGAAAAGTGCGCGAAATGCTGGACCAGCTGCAGGACTCCGCTTACAAGCCGGCGCAAAACTGACTTACGGCCGGGAATTTTCGTCGGCGTATTCGAGTTTGTAGAGCGGCAGGAGCCCGGTTCGCTTCAGCAGTTCCTGCACTTCGGCCGGATTGATTCGCGGACCCGGCCGCTTGTCAGCATTGGCCAGGGAGTAGGCCGCAACCGCCATCACCGCGGTTTCTAATTTGACCATCATCGGATCCACCCTTTCGAAGGTGTCAATGATGGTGTGATGCCTGGCGTCGTAGTCCTGCGGCTCGACATAGAGCGAATAGATGGGCACGCCCGCCACGATAAACGTCTCCTGGTCCGAATCGAAATCCGCTTCAAGCGATATGCGCCCCGCGCCCAAAGCGGCCAGCGGCTCTAGCAGCTTCCGAGAAGGCTGTTCGAGATCGGTCCGGCCGTGAATCTTGAACCCCAGCGGCGGGTGCGCCCCGCAGTCGATATTGAAGACCGCGCGAATGGAATCGAGCTCAGCCTGGTGGCGGTCGATATAGGCGCGCGAGCCGTTGGACAGCTGTTCTTCTCCGGAGAAAAACACGAAGCGAATGGTGTGCTTCGGGCGGATCCCGAGGCGCTTGAAAATGCGCGCGGCTTCAAGAACCACCGCGACACCCGCCCCGTTGTCATTGGCGCCCTGCGCCGGGTCCCAGTCGTCGAAGTGTGCGGTCAGCAGCACCATTTCGCGCGTGTCGTCTCCGGGAAGGTCGGCTACAACATTGCGTTCCATGCCCGGCGAAGCGGCAAAGGAATTTTGCACGTCCAGCCGAATCTTCACCTGCCCTTTGGCCAGCAGTCGCCGCAGAAAAGCCGCATCTTCGCTGGCTATGGACAGGACCGGCAAAGGAGCACGCGGATAGAAGCCAAAAGCCGACGTGTACACCATGCGGTCAGGCTTATCGGAAACGATGAACATGGCCGCCGCGCCGGCCGAAGCGAGCCTCCTGGCGAGGACGGCTCGAATGCCCACATAGGCTGTCGACAGACCGCTGCTGCGCAGGTCCACGATGACGGCGCTGCCCTTAAAACGATCGAGCGGCGGCGCGGGATCCGCGGTGGCCAGGCCATAATCGGTCACGGGAACTTCGATCGGACCGGACGTCCCGGGCACCCATCCGTAGGAACCCACAATCAACCGGCGCTCTACCGGACTCACAACCTCCCCCGTGGCCGCCCCGTGCTCCCAGACCGAAGCGAGTTTGTATTCTTCGCTGTGCGCGTTGTCGAATCCGGCGCCCTTAAGCTCTTTCAAGATCAGTTCGGCCGCGGCTCGCGACCCCGGACTGCCGGTGATCCGGCCGCCGATTCCGTCCGTTAGGGCCTCGAGAAATTCCATGGCGCCGTTGCCGGTAAAGGAGTGGCCGACGATGCGGGCGATCTCATCCTCCGCGGAAGTGGCGGACGACCCGGGCGCCTCAGTGGTTCGAGCGGGCAAAGCCGCGGCGAACAGCATCCAAAGCACCAGCAACGTTGCTAGACGCATCAGAACCTCCGCCAGAGCGTGCAAAACATTCGCAGCACCGCGCCGGTTTGTCAACCATAGGCAGGCCCGGCGCGGACAGGTTTTAGTGGACATTCGCCAAATAGACGATAAAATGCGGAAACGGTGTACACGGGCGAACGTGTTGCAACCGGAATCAGACCAGCGGATTGAGTTTGGCGGTGTCCTCCGGCGCGCCGGGCCAGCGGTTCCCTCCCGCGGCGCGCTTCCCGGTGCATTCTTAAATAAATCGATTTACGACTGGCGATTTGCGCTTTCGCGCGGGGGCGTTTCATGATTGTCGGGGTTCCCAAAGAGAGTTATCCGGGCGAAAGGCGAGTAGCGCTCGTGCCGGGCGTAGTGCCCGGCCTCGGCAAAGCCGGCTTAGAGGTGGTAATCGAAGCGGGTGCGGGTGAAGCCGCCGGGTATCCGGACAGCGAATACTCGGAAAAAGGCGCGAAGGTGACGGCGAGCCGCGCGGAAGTTTTCCTGAACGCGGACATCGTTGCCCAGGTCTTGTGCCACGGCTCGAACGACAAAACCGGACAAGCGGACCTGCCCCTGCTGCGCAACGGGCAGGTACTGGTCGGATTCCTGCGGCCGCTGGGAGCTGCGGCGACCTTGCAGGAAATCGCAAGGACCGGGGCGACTTCGTTTTCGGTCGAGCTCATGCCGCGCACCACGCGCGCGCAAAGCATGGACGCGTTGTCGTCGATGGCCACCATTTGCGGATATAAAGCGGTGGTGATGGCGGCGAATACGCTGCCGCGGATTTTTCCGATGCTCACCACGGCGGCCGGAACCATCACTCCGGGGCGCGTGCTGATCATCGGCGCGGGCGTAGCCGGCCTGCAGGCCATCGCCACCGCCCGTCGCTTGGGCGCGGTAGCGTCGGCCTACGACATGCGGCCCGCCGCCAAAGAGCAGGTGCAGAGCCTCGGCGGCCGCTTTGTGGAATTGCCGATCGAGGCCAAGGACGCTCAGGATGCGCGGGGATACGCGACCGCGCAGGGCGAAGACTTTTACCGCAAGCAGCGCGAGCTGCTGGGCGAAGCGATCGCTGCCAACGATGTGGTGATCACGGCGGCCGTGATTCCCGGGAAAAAATCGCCGGTGCTGGTGACGACCGAGATGGTCGCGCGCATGGCGCCGGGTTCGGTGATCATCGATCTCGCCGCGGAGCGCGGCGGAAACTGCGAACTGACGCGGGGCGGAGAAACGGTGATCGAGCGCGGCGTCACGATCATCGGCGAGTTCAACCTGGCCAGCTCGGTTCCCTATCACGCCAGCCAGATGTATGCGAAAAATGTGACCTCCTTCCTTCTGAATCTGGTCAAAGACGGAAAGCTGCGCATTAACGAAGCGGATGAAATCCACCGCGAAACGCTGCTGACACATGGCGGCGAAATTGTAAACGCCCGCGTGCTCGAGTTCTTCGGCATGCCGGCGGCGAAAGGAGTGTGATACGGTGAAACTCGATTGTTGTCCCGTTTGTACGTATTCATGCTGGCCGCGTTCATCGGATTCGAAGTGATCCGGCGGGTTTCGCCGCTCCTGCACACGCCGCTGATGTCGCTGACCAACGCGCTCCACGCCATTGCCGTGGTTGGCGCGATCATCCTGGCCGGCGAGCACCAGACCACGCTGGCGACGATCCTGGGTACCGCGGCCATCGAGCAGCCCCATTTACGGAATGCCCATGCTCGATGTGGACAAGGCGTGCACGCTTGATGGTGATCAAGCGCGGCATGTCCGCGGGTTTCGCCGGAATTGAAAATCCGCTTTACTATCTGGACCGGACCTTGATGCTTTTTGGAGACGCGATAGGATTTGTCGCCAACATCGTTCGCGGGCTCACCGGAAGCGGTCACGGCTAGGTTGGCTCCGGAGTTGCATTAAAAACAAGTTGCATATTTCAAGCCCTGTTTCCTTACCTCAACTGGAGCCCAGTTGGGCCGGCCGTCGGGCGACGCCCAGGAGAGTACTAAGTGCTTTACTTTTCAATAGTTTGCATCTATTCTAGCCCTCGGCATTTATCCCCGGCCGAGAGTGATTCTCATGATCCGTTTCTCCCACTTTTCCAGGTGCGGGAACTTCCTCCTGCTGCTGGTAATTTCTATGGTCTTGCCGGTGAAGGTCTCAGCCGAATCTGACAGCGCGGTGGCCGCCCCGGGGCTCGAGCCGATCCTCGACTACATCGCCAAATCGTGGGACACGTTGACGCGTTCGATGGAAGAGTGCACCACGGTTGTCGACCCTAAGCTTGCGGAGAATTCCGTGTTGTACCTGCCTGCCGAGCTGGCGGTTCCCTCTAACATCGCCGAAATGCAAAAGCGCTGCCACATTCAGGTGAAGTCGCTGCCGGAAAAAATCACCCAGCCGGGACAAATCGATCCCGCAAAACTTGACCCGCAGGGCCTGCTTTACCTCGAACACAACTACGTTGTCCCCGGCGGACGATTCAACGAAATGTACGGTTGGGATAGCTATTTCATCGTGCGCGGACTGGTACGCGCCGGCCGGATCGCAATGGCCAAAGGAATGATCGAAAATTTTCTGTTCGAGATCGAGCACTACGGAACAATTCTGAACGCGAACCGCAGCTATTACCTGAGCCGGTCGCAGCCGCCGTTTTTGACTTCGATGATTTTGAGCGTGTACGAGGCCGAGAAGGCCGCCGGGCGCGAAGACCGTAAGTGGCTGGAGCGGGCTTACGGCTACGCCGCGAAAGACTACCAGATGTGGGCCGAGGCTCCGCACGCGGCCGGCGACACCGGGCTCTCGCGCTACTACGATCACGGCGACGTGCCGGCGCCGGAAAGCCTGAAGGACGAAACCGATCACTACCGCCGGGTCGCCGCGTATTTCATCATGCATCCGGAACTGGACCGCGGATACCTCGAACGTGAGTCGATCGCGAAGCCCAACGGCAACGGAGTCGGCAAGCACTACGCCGTGGAGGTCTGCGAGGCGCCCGTAGAGGCCAGAAAACCGGACTGCGAAGGCGCCACCGGCGTGACCCTGAGCAAAGAGTTTTACCGCGGCGACCGCTCCATGCGCGAATCGGGGTTTGACGTGTCCTTTCGCTTCGGTCCGCACGGCGCGGGCACGCACCACTACGCACCGGTGTGCCTGAACAGCCTGCTCTACAAATACGAAAAAGACATGGAAGCGATGAGCACGATACTCGGCCGGCCGACCGACGCGGCGGCGTGGAAGGAGCGTGCCGCTCGGCGCGGGCGGAACATCCAGAAATATCTGTGGGACCCGGAACAGGGAATGTTTTTTGATTGGGATTTGCACCACCAAGAGCGGTCGACCTACGTATACATCACGACGTTCTATCCGCTGTGGGCGGGGGTGGCAACGAAGGAGCAGGCCGCGGCGATCATGAAACACCTGGGCAAACTGGAGCAACCGGGCGGGCTGGTCATGAGCCCCTACGAATCCGAAGGACAGTGGGATTTTCCTTACGCCTGGGCGCCGACACAACTGGTGGCCATCGAGGGAATGCGAAACTACGGATTCCATACCGACGCGGACCGCATCAGTTACAACTTCCTGAGCATGATCGCGGCGAATTTCCGGCACGACGGAACCATCCGCGAAAAGTACGATGCCGTGACGCGGTCCTCGGAAACCGCAGTGAAGGCCGGATACAACATCAACGTTGTGGGATTCGGCTGGACCAACGCGGTTTTTCTGGAGTTTCTGCACCAGCTGCCGCGAACCCAAGTAGAAAAGCTGGCGACGGAACAGCTGCAGTCTGCTTCGCACTGAGTTTCCGCTGAAGCTCTCCCTATTCGTTGGTAGCACCCGGGGCCCGCAGCGCTAAAACTGCACACGCCACAGCCGGTCCTGCCCGCGTCATGCTGCTCGCACCTCTCTAAGAATTTCATGGTCGGCGGGAGGCATGGCGCCTTCCTGTGAAGCAACCCACGCACCCATGCGGTTGGCCGCGGCGTTCATTACCGGCAGTGATGAGCCGCGGAGCGCGTGATGAACCATGGTCGCGGTGAAGGCGTCGCCAGCGCCGACGGTGTCGGCGATTTTGATTCGGAAACCGGGATGCTCGTGCTCGGCCGAGGAAGTGACGAGAAGGCTGCCGTTCGGTCCTCGTGTGATGCACACCAGCTGAAGGGCGAACTCTTTGCAAAGCCAGCGAGCTGCGGTGACGTCGCCGCGATCTGAATCCTTGAGAGGACAGCGGATCAATTCAAGGAAGCGAGGGAATTCCTCGTGATTGAGCTTGAGGACTTTGGCGAAACGCACGGAATCGCGAAGAATTTCGCTGGTGAAAAAGGACTGGCGCAGATTGACGTCAAAGATTCCGATAGCGATGGACGGGAGAGCGGCCAGGAAGGCGCGGTGAGTGCCGCGGGACACGGAGTTGCGCTGCGCAAGGGAACCGAAGCAGACGGCGTGCGTCGCGCGAGCGAGCGAAATCCAGTCTTCGGAAAATTCCATGAAATCCCAGGCGACGTTTTCGGGGAAGACATATTCGGCCTGGCCCTTGGCGTCGACTTCGACCTTCACGGTGCCGGTTGGATGCTGCGCGTCGCGCTGAACGTGATCGATGTTGAGGCGGTTGGATTTGAGGAGCCAGAGCGCCTCTTGGCCGAGGCGATCGTCGCCGACGCGGCTGGCTACCACCGCGCAGTCACCTAACAGGGCGGTGATGTAGGCGAAGTTTGCAGGAGCGCCGCCGAGTTGCTTTCCGCGCGGGAACAGGTCCCAGAGGAGTTCGCCGAGGCCGACGACGAGCGGCCGCGGCTGATTGTCGTTGGCTTTTTGCGGCGGCATGAGGTGCCAAGGTCAGGGTTGTTTCGAATCTTCGCGAGACTGCAGCTGTTCGGCGAGTTTCAGTTCGCGCTGCGAATCTTCCGTACGTCCGAGATCGCGGTAGGCCTGGCCGAGCAGGTGGTGCGGGATGTTGTTGTTTGGATCCATGGATACAGCCCGCTGCAAGGCGCGAACGGCAAGCTGGGTTTCGCCTTTTTTCAACAGGACTTTGCCCAACAGAATATACGGGCCCGTCGACGTAGAGTCCAGCCAGATGGAACGCTGCAGGAGCTTTTCGGCATCGTCGAATTTCTGGGCGCGCGAGTAGGCATCGGCAAGCTTGTAATAGGCGACGGGATTGCCGGGATTGAGGGCAAGCTCCCGCTCGAACTGCTCGGCAGCTTCGGCGATTTTGGATTGATAGAGATAGAGTTCGCCGAGCATCTGGTGAGCGAGCGGGAGTTTGGGATCAAGCTCGACGGCTTTCTTGCCGTACTCTTCGGCGATGGGGCCGAAATCGAAACGGAGCAGCAAGCGAGCCGTGAAGAGATAGGCCGCGGCGGAATCGGGCGGAACCTGAAACATTTTGGCGAACGCAGCGCGGGCGTTTGCGTATTGCTTGGTCTGAATGTATGCGACGCCGAGAATGTAGGCTGCGTCCACATTGGCACTGGGATACCACGACTGAATTTTCTCAAGATACGGAATGGCATCGTTGGGCTTGCCGGCAAGATAGAGCGAGAGGCCAGTAAGCTGGACGGCTTCGCCGTCGTCGGGATTTTCCAGGCTGGCCTGCTTCAACCAAGTAACGGCGTTGAGGTAATCGCCCTTGCGGTAGTACGTGGCGCCGTATTCGTGCGCCAGGTTTTTTGGCGGCGGAGTCGCTTTGGAGAGATCGCTGAGGATGGCCAGGGCTTCGTCGAATTTGCCTTGCTCGGAGAGCCTGTGAACCCGATCGAACGGAGTGGCCGGCGGCGTTAGAGGGGCGGGCGCGCTGGAAGACTGGCCATAGCAGGCGATGACCGCTAGGACCAAACAAAGCGACGTGAAGCCAGCGCGGCGGCAGAAGGGATGATAAAAAACGGGGCACCTCCACCCTGGTGATTTTACAAAATGTGAGCTCTGAACGTCGCGGTTGGAGTCAAACAAAAACGGGGAGCCCGGTAAAGGACTCCCCGCTCTGCTTTGGGGTGTTCGGGGTTAGAAAGTCAGACGAACGCCGAACTGGAGCTGGCGCATGCCAGTCGGCGAACCCGGCGAACTGTCGTTTTCGATGTCGGCGATGCGTCCGGCGCCGCTCGCGATGGTGCAGTCAACGCAGGTACTGCCCTGGTTGGAGTTGAAGCCCAGCACCGGATGATTGAAAACGTTGTAGGCATCGAAGCGGAACTGCGCCTTGACGCGTTCGGTGATCGTGAAGTTCTTGGAGATCGCCATATCGTCAAAGAAGCCGTGAGGTCCGCGATAGGAATAAATGCCTACGTCGCCGATTTGGCCGCAGGCCGGTAGAGCAAAAGGTCCGTTGGCTGGGCGCGTCGACTGGCACGAATCAAGCGTGCCTGAGATGTCTGTCGGCGAATTTGCAATTTCTGGAAGATTCTGAGTCAGGGTGGTAACCGGTTGGAACCAATAGAGGTTACCATCACTTCCGCGCGTCACGCCGGTCTTGAGGCGCTGAGAGCCGATCTTATCGGGACGGCACGGACCAGCGTCGGAAACCTGGCCGCAGTTCTGAAGACTGGGCGTCCAAGGAAGGCCGCCGCTCCAGTTTAGGGTGTTGGTGACCTGCCAGCCTCCGATCAGGAGATCGGCAGGGCGGCTAATGTCGCCCATGAATTTCTTGCCACGGCCTACGGGCAGTTCATAGACGCTATTGATCACAAACACGTGGTTGCGATTGTCAGGGTTAGGACCATACGCCCACTTTTTGTCCACGGAGTAGTAGGAGCTGTCGTACGAGTTGGCGTGGGAGAAGGTGTAATGAGCAATGAACTGCAAGCCTTGGCTTAGGCGTTTTTCCCCCTTGATTTGCAGCGCCTCGTAATTGTCGTTGGCATCGTTACCGTTATAGTTCAGGTCGACTGCGCAGCATTGAAATGGAGTCCCTGCATCAAAGGCTGGAACGCCGTTCAGGAACAGACGGCGACGTTCGTTCGCTGGTATGAACGGTTTGAAGCCCTGTTTGCAGTCAAAAGTTGTTGCCGGCGCTGGGTTCGGCGTGCACTGATAGGCGTCGGTGCCGCCGCCAATCGCCGCCTCGTTGGAGTTGTAGGACGGCCCACGACCGGAGAAGACGTGCGTACCCTTGTTGCCGACGTAGCTGACAGTCAGGTTGAGAGTCGGAGTAAGCTGCCGTTGTATCGTGGCATTCCACTGGTCGATCGTGGGTAAGCGCTGAATTCCTGGACGGATGTTGGGCGAAGTGTTGCCCGCCGGGCCTAACAGTGGCAGCGTCCCATTCGAGGAGATCGCGCCCAGTATGGGACTGAAGTCGAACGCCGGTGGACCCTGCGCCAGTGTGAACACTGCGGTCCGATTGTCGTGGGCGGCGGAATTCAGATTCGAATCGGCAATGGATTGCTGAGCGAGAACCGGAAGGTTCTGGGTCACGACGTGGCCAAAGTTGGAGCCAAACACGCCGATATCAAAGCTCCGGCCGTAACCGATACGAACGACGGTCTTGGGATCAAACTGATAGGCAAAGCTCAAGCGAGGCGCAAATGCCTTCAGAGTATTGTCCACGTTGCCGTTCAGACCAATAGGCCCGTAGCCCGCTACCTTGACAACGCCTAACTGCTGGTCCGCAAAACCGCCGTTACCCTTGCCGTTGACGGTCTCTGGGAAATAGATCTCCCAGCGCAACCCGTAGGTCATGGTGAACTTCGGGCTGATGCGCCAGGAGTCCTGGCCATAGAAGAACAGACGCTTCTGGCGCTCCGCAGCATCCAGGCTGGTGCTGACGAAACGCTGAAAGGAATTGACGTCGCCCAAAAGGAATGTGGCCAGGGCGTTGCCCTGAGTGCCGCCGAACGAGGTGCCACCCGCGTCGAAGTTCAAAATGCCTGTGCGGTTGGAGTCGCTGGGAACGCGGAGGTTCATGGCGTAACGAATGTCTGCGCCAAACTTGATGGTGTGGTTTCCTTGCGTGCGAGTCCAGTTGTTGACCCACTGGAACTGCTGTTCGCTTTCGGTGAGCGGGCAATTGCAGCGGCCGACGTTGAGGCCATCGCCGACAGGGGACAAACCGCTATAGCCATTGGAACTGCCGTTGGAATTGAAGAAGAAGGAAGAGAGACCACCGGTTACCGGGGGACCGACGATACCCGGTCCGGAATTTAGACCAGGAACTCCAAACGTGTCCATGGGGGACGCGGATGCGTCGGAATAAGCGGTGACGGGATTGTACTTGAAGTACCCAAAACGGAAGTCGGTAAGCCAGTGAGTACCGATGGGTTTAGTGAAGCCGCTGGCCAAGCTGTAATCGTGGTTGATGGACGAACCGTTCAGGCCACCGGGGCCGAAACCGGCGCCACCGAGGGCACCCAGCCCGCCTTTGCCCGACAACGAGAAATAGTCGAGACTGAAGCGGCCGAAGACCTGAAAATTGCGAGGCGCAGCATAGTCGATGCGCACGTCGAATGAATTTTGAGTGAACGGCCCAGCACCCTGGGAGGTGAAGTTGTTGGTGACGTCCCCAGCGGCTCCCGCGTTCGGAGCAGGGAACTCAGCCAAAATTGCGGCAGCCTGCGAGCTGATTCTTGCGATCGGAATCAGGTTTCCCGCGAACGCTGCGCGTCCCGACCCATCGAGGGCACTGCCAGTGGCTGGATCATAGGCTTGTCCGTTGGCGCCGAGGTATTCGCTCATGTTGCAAAAGCCTGGAGTAGTGCTCGCGGCATTCGTAGCGGGATTGCAGGACTGCAGCACGGTCGCGGTAGGGACGGTGTACAGGTTGGTGATGCCCTGCTGCTGCCTGGTTCCCTGGTAGTCGCCGAAGAAGAACAATTTGTTTTTGAGGATCGGCCCGCCGAGGTTTCCGCCGAACTGCTTCCAGTTGGCCGCAGCAAGGGGAACGCCCGGCTTATTGGTGAAGGGATCACGAGCCTGCTGGTCGCTGTCGCGGTAGAAGTAGAACCCTCCGCCGTGGAAATCGTTGGTACCGGATTTCGTCTGAACTTTGACGTAGCCGGCAATGGCCTTGCCTGCTTCGGCGTCATAGTCCTGCAAGGCGATTTTGGTTTCGCCGATGGCGTCGAGGTTGGGATTGACGACGATGATGCCGAGAATGGGATCCTGATTGTCGGTCCCGTCCAGCTCGAAGCTGGTACCGGAGAAGTGCTGACCGTTCACGAAAATCTGGCCGCCGCCCTGAGGGTTTTCGGTAGCCGCGTGGCTCCAGCCGACGAGCTTCTGCGTGCCGGGAGAGAGCAGCTCAAAGTTGGTGAAGTTGCGATTGAGGACCGGCAGTTCCTGCACGTACGTTTGGTTAAACGAAATGTCCACGTCGGCGCGATCCGTCTGGAGCTGAGGAATTTCACCAGTTACTTCGACCGACTGGGTAATTGCGCCAACCTGGAGAGCAGCGTCAACTTTTGCCGAGGAGTCGGCGGTTACGGCGATGCTGGCAACGTCGTACGCCTTAAATCCGGTTGCTTCAACGTGAATCTTGTACGTATCGGGGATCAAGTGTGTGACGGAATAGTTGCCACTCTCGTTCGATGTGGTTTCGAACGTGAAATTCTTGGTCGTAGATGTGACGACTACCTTGGCACCCGCAACGGCATTACCCTGTGGGTCGGTGACCGTTCCGAGAATGCTGCCGAAAACGGCCTGCGCGGAAGCTTGGGACGCAGTGAAACATAACACCAGGCCAAAAACAACCAACAAGCCTATTAATGCGCGACTTCTCATTCCACCCCTCCTGATCTGACTGCCCGGCCGCTGCGTCAGCTACCCCAGCTTCGCAACAGGCCGCCGTGCCAATTTCAAGAAAATGAGCCGCCTCGACTTGTGAACGCAATTGTAAGGTGGGAACGAAGGATTACGAATGAACGGACCCGCCACCACTCCCCCGAAACCACCCCTTCACCACATCATTCAGCGGGTCACCCGGCCCGCCTATCGACTCTTACCAACGGGCACCGACCTCCCGTTGAGCACCGCAAGCGTTACAGCCGCAGACATACGCGACGACGCGAGCAGGCGATGCCCCCTCGACACGGGACACCACGAGCAAAAAAGATAATGCGACTTATCTGCCTTTTCGAGGGAATGCGCAAGTTTCCGAGCGTCTGATACGGTTACATGAGATAAATCCTGTTCTTGCAATGATATCTGCGGCTTGGTAGGCTCCTGTTACACCAACGTAACAGGAACTTCCTTTGGCTGAGTGGGCCCAACTTCAGGCGGAAATCGATCGGCTCGTGGCCAGTCACACGCTGCACGGCTCGGAATCGCTGTGCAAACTCTTGCGTTACCTTGGGCGGCAGGCGGTTGAGCATCCCGGCGTACCGGTCAAGGAGTATCAGATTGCGACGGAGGTCTTTGGCCGTCAGGCCGACTTTGACCCCCAGTTGGACTCCATGGTCCGGGTGCAGGCCGGTCGTCTGAGGGGCAAACTAGCCGAGTATTACAACGCCGAGGGCGCGGCCGATCACCTAGTCATCGAAATACCGAAGGGAAGCTACGCGATTGCCGTGCATGAACGGCCCGGTATGGCGGCTCCGCCAAACGGCGCAGTGGGGGGCGCCCTTTCAGCGGCCAGGCGCGGCGCCAGCGAGACCGCCGCGAGAACGAATCGCACGGCGCGCGCTCTCAGCTTGGCCTTGGCCGTGGCCCTGGCGGCAGTAGGGTGGCTGCTATGGACGCGGCGGGAGCCACCGGTTTCTCCCGCGAGTGTATCCGCGGCGGCAATCGTTCCCGCGCCGATTGAGATTTTCTGGAAAGGATTTGTGCGCGGACCGGAAGAGCCCTGGGTGATTTTCAGCAACGCACGATTCGTGGGGCGCCCTGATACGGGCATGCGGTACTACGACGCCGCCAAGGATGGAAACGCGCCGATTCTCGATCACTACACGGGCGTGGGTGAAGTGCTGGCGGTCCACAACCTTGACCGGGTGTTCGATTCGCTGCACCAGTCGCTGCGCGTGAAGCGCGGCAGCCTCTTTTCGCTGGACGACGCACAAAACAATGATTTGATTTTCATCGGCTCGCCTTCAGAGAACCTTACCCTGCTGGACATACCTAGCACGCGCGAGTTCGTCTTTCAGAAGGTCGGCGCGGGGGCGCGCAGCGGCAATATGGAAATCATCAACACCAAGCCGCAGCAAGGTGAAAGCGCGTTGTATCTTGCCAGCCCTTCCAACGTTCCGATGACGGAAGACTACGCTTTGGTGGCGCTGGAGAAGGCGATTAATCCAGAGCACTATGAATTGATTCTGGCCGGAACGACGACCATTGGAACGCAAGCGGCGGTCGAATATGTGACCCGCGAAAATTATTTGCACGATTTGCTGAACGGGATGAACGTCCGCAAGCCCGCGGAGTTGAAGCCCTTTGAAGCGGTCATCCAGGTCAAGGTAGCCAAGGGTGTGCCGGTGGAATCTTCGCTGGTGGCGTTGCGGATCCTCAAGTAGGGAAAACCGGCGGTATCCGGGCGCCCATTAGGGTTGCGGCGGTATGAGTTTCGGATCGAGCGCCGCGGCTCTTCGAAATTCTTCCGAGGCTTCCTGACTTTTCCCTGACTGGCGCAAAGCGATGGCCAGTTCGAAATGCGCCGGCGCATAATCCGGAACAGAACCGATCGCGGCGCGAAGCTGCGCAATGGCCCCCTCGAGATCGCCCATACCACGCAGCCTGCGGCCGGAGTTGGTGGCGAAGAGGGCGGCCTGAAGGTCGGTTTTTTGTTTGGCCAGCTGCGCGCCGAGTTTCGCTTCGGCTGCGGAACGGTCATTGTCGCCGAGCTGACGAAGGACGGCGGCGAGCGTGGTGTGCGCGCCGGCGAAGTCCGGCTGCAGGCGAATCGCTTCGCGCAGCGCTTGAGCGGCTTCGGGGAACTTCGCTTGCTGCTTCAGCACGGTGCCCAGCGTGTAGTAGGCCTCGGCGTAGTCGGGCTTTGCCGTGATGGCTTTGCGAAGTTCGTCAACCGAGGCGTCCAGATCGCCCATTTGCCATAGCGTGACGCCGAGGGTGTAAGGCGCGTCGGGCTGCGATGGGTCAAGCGATTCGGCGGCACGAAGTTCGGCGACGGCTTCCGGCAATTTGTCCTGAAATTTCAGAGCGAGGCCGAGGTTGTAGCGCAGTGACTGGTTGGTGGGGGCTTGCTGCAAGGCTTCGCGAAACGCGGCGGCCGCTGCTGCGAAGTCGGCTTTCTGCAAATACGCCGCACCGAGATTGCCCTGGAAGCCGGTGTCGCCAGGCCGGATTTGCAGAGCGGCGCGGAAGGCGGCGATGGCGCCGTCACCGTCTCCGGTCTGCAGAAGAGCGAGGCCGAGATTGTTCTGCGCCTCGGGGTTTTCTGGCTGTTGCGCGAGGATTTTGCGGAAGGTGGCGACGGCTTCAACCGGATTGCCCGCGCGTTGCAGCGACTGGCCGAGCAGGTCGAGGACGAAGACCTGGTCCGGCTGGATTTTGAGCGAGGATTGGAAGGCGGCTGCGGCTTCCGGCCAGCGGGCGGCTTCCTGGTAGGTGCGGCCGAGATAATTCAGCACCAGAAAATTTCCGGGCGCCAGCTGATGGGCGCGGCTCAGGTTTTGCTCGGCCTGGTCGAACTGTTTTTCTTCGAACTGCAAAACGCCCAGATGCAAACGCGCGGAAGGCAGATCAGGGTTGAGGCGCAGGGCTTGTTCGAACTCGGCTTTGCCGTCGTCCAGCTGCTTTTGTTGCACCAGCAGGGCGCCGAAGTCATCCCGCAAGTCGGCGCGGTTTGGCGCAAGTTCGACGGCGCGGCGGAGCGAAGCGGTTGCTTCGGCGGTTTTCGAGGCGGCGGCGAGAGCGCGAGCCAGCGCCCAGTGGGCGTCGGCGTTGTTGGGAGCGGCTTGTACGGCGGCGCGGCCTTCGCGGGTTGCCGCGTCGAGGTCACCCTGCCGGAGCAAAGCGTTGCTGAGGTTCACGCGCGCTTTTGTGAACGCAGGATTGGCGCGAAGGGCTTCTCTGAATTGCGCTGCCGCGCCGCCTGCATCGTTTTGCGCCAGCAGAATTGTTCCCAGAGCGTTTCTGGCTTCGGCGTTGTGCGGATTTAGCTTGACGGCCTGTTCGAATGCCATGCGTGCTGCCGAGATGTCACCGCGCCTGAGAGCGTTTGTTCCTTCAATGAAATATTTATTGGCGCCGTTGTTGGTTTTTGCCGGCGCAGGGGAAACGGAAGAAGACTGGGCATCGGCCACCAAGGGCTGACGGAGGATTGCGATCAGCGCTAACGCGGCCACGCATATTTTTGGCACGTACTTCGGCACCGTGTTGTACCCCGGAACTCCTTCGCAGGGAAATTTCATACTAGCATTAAGAGGCAAAGCGGGTCGGCAAGGCAGTTCGCCCGAGAGACTGGTTTCGAATGTTGAAATTTGAAAAAAGTTTGGCGCTGGCTGCCGCCGGCTTCCTGCTGCAAGGGGACCATGGCCGGAGCGAGGCACTGCAGACCGGGGCGCAGCAAGCGAAGGCCGCTGCTGCGCACTCGATCGCCTATTTTGTTGATGAAGCCGACAAAGCCGGGCTGATCAGCAAGAACACGTTCGGCGGAGTAGATACGAAAAAATACATCATTGAGACGACAGGAACCGGCGTGGCGGTTTTTGACTACGACAACGACGGCTGGCCCGACATTTTCATCGTAAACGGAACGACGCTGGAGCAGCGGCCCGGCACGGGGGCGGCTCCCACAAACCATCTCTATCACAACAACCGCGACGGAACGTTCACCGACGTTACCGAAAAGGCGGGGCTGACACACACCGGTTGGGGGCAGGGCGCGTGCGTAGGCGACTACGACAACGACGGCTACGAAGACCTCTTCGTGACCTACTACGGAGCAAATGTGCTGTATCACAACAACGGGGACGGCACGTTTACCGACGTGAGCGAGAAGGCGCGTGTCGCCGGAAACGGCGGAACGTGGAGCACGGGTTGCGCGTTCCTCGACTACGACCGCGACGGCAAGCTGGACATTTTTGTCGCAACGTACGTGGATTTTGACGCCAAGACCGCTCCGGCTCCGGGCGAACGCGCTTCCTGCATGTGGAAAGGCGTGCCGGTGATGTGCGGCCCGCGCGGCTTGCCGTGGAATAAAAACATCCTTTATCGCAACAAGGGCGACGGCACGTTTGAGGACGCCACGACAAAAGCGAAAATTGACCGGACCAACGGTCACTACGGTTTCAGCGTTTCGACTTTTGATTTCGACGACGACGGATGGCCGGATATTTACGTCGCTTGCGACAGCACACCCAGCATCCTCTACCACAACAACCGCGACGGAACGTTCACCGACGTCGCCGTTACGGCCGGAGCCGCATTCAATGAAGACGGCAAAGAGCAAGCCGGTATGGGTTCGACCATCGGCGACTACAACGGCGACGGCCGCCTGGACGTCTTCAAAACCAATTTTTCAGACGACACCGCAACTCTCTATCGCAACAACGGTGACGGCACCTTTGACGATGTAACCTTCCCCGCCGGTCTCGGCCTGTACACGAAGTATTTGGGCTGGGGAACGATGTTCCTGGACGTGGACAACGACGGCTGGCCGGATCTGCTGCTCGTCAACGGCCACGTCTACCCCGAAGTCGACAGCCAGCACTTGGGAAGCGACTATCGCGAGCCGCGCATTCTCTATCACAACAAGGGCAACGGCACGTTTGAAGACATTTCCGCCGCCGCCGGCCCGGGAATCACGACGGCCGCTTCGGGCCGCGGCCTGGCTGTCGGCGACTTGTGGAATGACGGCCGCATTTCCGCCGTCATCAGCAACATGAGCGCGCCGCCCAGCCTTTTGGTCAATCGGGCGAAATCTCGAAATCACTGGATCGCGTTCAAGACCATGGGGACCAATTCGAACCGCGACGGCATCGGCGCGAGGATCCGCGTGAAGACAGGCGAACGCGTTCTGGTCGACGAAGTACGCAGCGGCTCCAGCTACGATTCGAACAACGACATGCGCGTTCACTTTGGTCTCGGCGCGGCGAAAAAGCTCGATTCGGTCGAAGTTCGCTGGCCGAGCGGCCTGACGGAAAGATTCCGGGAGGTTCGGTTGGACGCGATCAACGGCTTGAAGGAAGGTTCCGGCGAGCCCTTCGAGTCAAAGCGCTAATCGACCCTCACTTCCCGTTAGGCCGCAGTTCCGCCGAGACCTCGCCCCCGCCTGGCGTCGCAGCCGACCGGTACCTCGCCCGCATGCTCGCGGCTTCACTCCGGCTGAACGACAGATTGCCGCGCGCCGCCTCGCGCAACTCCGATAGGTCCCACTTCGCCCGCATCAACCCCTCGGCCGAATGGGAATTCTTCCCGAGCAGCAGATGCCCCAACTCATGCACGATGACGTAGCCGAGCAGGTCGCCTTCGCGCACCAGCTCGAGCGCTTTAGCCCGGGAGAGCGGCGTGAGGTAGACATAGGCGTAGCTTCCTCGCCCCTCCTCGTTTAAGAACGATTGTCCGAAGATATCGGCCCGGCCGGTATTCTGGCCCGTAACCAGCCGGACCGAAAGGTGGGTCGGAAACAGGACGTCCCGGCATCCGAGATCGGTATGCCAGTCTCCGGGAGTTCCACAGTCCAACCACGTCAACGACACGCCCGCCTCCTCAAATACCGAGCGGGTTCGCGCTTCCGCCTCGCGTAGCACGGATGGTGGAACCAGCGCGTCATTGAAGACTGATACCTTCAGGTGGATGGTCTTCAGCTGGGGATCGGGACCCGCGGCGGCATTCGAAGCGAAAAGCAGTGCCACAACCGTGGTTAGTACCCACCCGAGTTTGCGCCTCATTGCAGCCGGCCTCCCGCGGCAATGGCGCAAAGTTCTGATGTTGGCCTGGGTGCCTCAAGGCTTTGGGGATTACCGGGCGCCCAATTGTGGGTAACCCGGCAACTTTCCTCGTTTCAAAAACTTGCGGGCCGAGGTGACATGGATCTTCGCTGCGAATGAGCAAAAATTTTTGAAACGAAACCCTTCGTAGTTCGTATAAGTGATAGAGATGACGTCTAAGTCAGAAAAAGGACGATCCGGTGGCCAGCCTCCCAACCAATAGCCTTCCCGAGGTGGTGAGGTTCGGCGTCTACGAACTCGATCCGCGCGCCGGAGAACTGCGCCGGGGCGGCGTCAAGATCAAAATCCAGGAACAGCCTTATCAGGTCCTCGCACTCCTGCTGGAGCGTCCCGGGGAAGTTGTCTCGCGCGAGGAGTTGAAGCGCCGGCTTTGGCCGGCCGACACCTTCGTCGACTTCGACCACAGCCTGAACGCCGCCATCAAACGGCTGCGGGACGTTCTTTCTGACTCCGCCGACAATCCGCGCTTTGTCGAAACCCTGGCCCGGCGCGGATACCGGTTCCTGGCACCGGTGACCGGCGCAGTGCCGGCCGCGGTCGTCCTGCCGGTAAAACCGATCGTCGTCTCATCGCGCGGACGGAACCGCGCCCGCTGGATCGCCGCGATTGTCATTCTGGCCGGAGCCTGCATCTCGGTCGGCTTTCACATCGGCAACCGGGCGGCGCGCGCGGAGGTGCCGAGCGAAGCCAAACTCACCGCAAACTCTCCCGACGTGCCCGTTTATCGCGCTGCGATTTCGCCGGATGCCAGACTGCTGGCCTACACGGACCCGCGCGGACTGTTTCTTCGCGAGATCACGCGCGAAGACTCCCATCAACTGTGGCTGCCGCCCGGGTTAAAGCCCTTTGTCGTTTCCTGGTTTCCGGACGGCAATCACCTGCTGGTTGGCGGGGTTCAGGCCGACGGCGAGAAACCGAGCCTTTGGAACGTTTCGATCCTGGGAGGCCCGTCGCGCAAGATCTCCGACGAGACCGACTCGGGCGCCGTATCGCCTGACGGCAGCAAGATCGCCGCCATTCGCGGCAATGGCAACCTAAACGCATCCGAACTCTGGCTCATGAACTCCGACGGCAGCCAGTCCAGGAAGCTCCTCGACATTGACGGCTACTCGAACGGGCCCGCCTGGTCTCCCAGCGGCACTCGCCTGGCTTATATGAAGGCCAGCTACTGGCCCGGCTATCAGAAAAAGGTGCAGATCGAAACGGTAGACCTCGCCACCCTCTTGACCAATATCGCTTTCTCCGATGAATTGATTGGCGGGGGCCTGGTTTGGGGCCGCGACGGCCGACTGTTCTTCAGCCGCGTCGAGGAAAGCTCCGACATCAAGTCCGACATCTGGTCGCTGCGCATTGACGAGCGCACCGGCGAGGCGCGCGGCAATATCGTGCAGTTGACCAACAGCCCGGATTGGAAACCGCGACCGGAAGTTTCCGCCGACGGCAAGAAGCTGATTTTCCTGCGCAACAACATTGCGCCCACGGTCTATCTCGCTCAGGTCGATGTAAAAAACAAGACCCTCGATCAGATCGAACGGCTCACCCTGGACGAGAGCGTAAGCCGGCCCTATGAATGGACGCCGGACGGCGCGGCCCTCCTCTACATCTCCAACCGTGACGGCGAATTCCATATTTTCCGGCAGCGGCTCGGCGCCGCTTCGCCGGAGCTTCTCGTCGACAACCACGACAATCCCAACATCATGCGGCTTAACCCGGACGGCACGCAGATCCTCTATATGAGCGAAGCCAGCCGAGCTGGCCGCAGCGGGACTTCGCCCGCCGAACATACGGCCGGTTTCGACCGTGAAAAGGTCCGCATCATGACCGCGCCCATCACGGGTGGCGTGGGCAAGCTCGTCCTTGAAGCCGATGGCATGAACAATTTTCAATGCTCCCGGGCCCCTTCGACTTACTGTCTTTTCAGCAAATTCACCAAGGACGCGCTGACGTTTGTGCGCTTCGATTCGGCTACCGGCGAAACGAAGGATTTTTTCGCCGCCAATGATCCCGGCTGGCAAAACTACAACTGGACGCTCTCGCCCGACGGCAAGACCGTCGCGCTCTGCAAGGATGGGCGAGTATCGCTCGACACGGAAATCCGCCTGGTTCCGACCGAGGGCAGCGCCGAGCGTAAAATCCGTCTGAACGAGTGGGTCAGCATTTCCGCGATTGATTGGGCCTCCGACGGACGGAGTTTCTGGGCCAGCGCCACCCTGCGCGGCGAGACGCATGCTCTCGTCAACATCGATCTGCGCGGGGAGATCAAGCCGGTGCTAGAGGGCAGCAAGCCCTACATCGGATGGGGCATCCAGTCGCGCGACGGCCGACACTTGGCCGTCTGGCAGGCCACCGGCGGCTCCAACGTGTGGATGCTCGAAGGTTTCTGAAGAGCTTAGGCGGTCAACTTCGGATGCTCGAGGTGAAACCCGGTCGAGTTTTGATAGGCCCGCGCGAGCGAGAGCAGCTGCGCTTCCCCGTAGAGCTGGCCGAGAAACGTCAAGCTCACCGGAGTTCCCGGCCCGCCGTAGTTCCCTTCGATCTCGCCGTTTTCCTTCCTCCGCGCCGGCGGCGCGTCTTCGCCGCGGAGCCCGTTGGGCAAAATCAGCGCTGGATGGCCAGTCAGATTGGTGACCACCAGTTGCCGGCTGCTGGTGGGTGCTACGATGACATCGAAATCGGCGAACGCTTTGCTCACCGCTTCCATGGCCAGGGCTCGCGCGCGGTTCGCTTGGATGTACTCCACAGCCGGAATAAATCGGGCGGCGCGGAAAACGGACGGCCAATCGTCCGGACCCTGTTCCGTCAGCAATTTATCGCGCCCCGTCCGCGTCAGCTCGTCGAATGCAGCCGCCGCTTCCGCGTCGAGTAGCGGCACCATTGCGTCATAAGGAAATTTCGGCAGGGCCACCGGTTCTAGCTTCACTCCCATTAGAGCGAGCTTTCGGATCGCCGCGTGCTCGAACTTGCGGTCGTAGTCGACCTGCGCTCTTCTTTCCTCACGCCGCGCGTTCTGCTCGTCTCGCTTTTTCCTTTCTTCCGCCGAAAGCTGCGACTCGGGCTTGCTCTGCTCTTCCGGTTGCGGAAAAGGCTTTTCGAAATCCTCCTTCAGATAACCCACGCGTAGAGTCTTCCAATCGAGTTCGGCATTCCAGTTGAATGCAGCGGGCTTTACCGCGCGATCCTGGCCGTCCGGCCCGTAAATCTCGTGCAAGACCAGCGCCGTATCCTCAACGCTGCGGCAAATCGGCCCCAGCTTGTCCATGCTCCATGAAAGCGCCATGGCGCCGGTGCGCGGCACCAATCCGAACGTCGGGCGCAGTCCGGTGCAGCCGCAACGCGTGCTCGGCGACGAAATCGATCCGAGCGTTTCCGACCCCACGGCAAACGCTACGCATCCTGCCGCCACGGCGGACGCCGAGCCCGCCGACGAGCCGCTCGATCCTTGCGCCGGATTCCACGGATTGCGCGTCTTCCCGCCGAACCAGCGGTCGTCCATGGCCAGCGCTCCGAGACTCAGTTTTGCCACCAGCACTGCGCCGGCCTGGTCGAGCCTCCGTACGACCGTCGCGTCTTCTTCGAACTCTTGCTCTTCATATCCGCCCGCGCCCCAGGTCGTACGATAGCCTCCGACCGCCAGCAAATCCTTGGCTCCCCATGGCAGGCCGTGCAGCGGCCCGCGATACCGCCCCGCGGCCAGGTCGCGGTCGCACTCGTTCGCTTTCGCCAGGGCCCTTTCTTCGGTGAGCGTAATCACAAAATGCAGTTGCCGGTCGTAGCGTTTGAGCCGTTCGAGGTACATCCGGGTCAGCGCAACCGACGACACTTTCCTGCTGCGAATGAGTTCGGCCAGCTCGCGCGCCGGCCAAAAGCAGACCTCTTCCAGATGGGCCGGCGCGCCGATCGCGCTGGCGCTTGAGATCTTCATGGGTCGCTTCTCGGTTCGAAATTGAGTCGAAGGCAAAACGGGATCGAACACCAGCGCGGGCGCCACCCGGTTCGGAATATGCAGTTTGTGAATCTCTTCGAAATCCTTCAGCCGCCCGTTCAGTGTCTCGAGCATCGCCCGGCGATACTCGGCGGGAATCGGCACGTCCGCGATCAGGGCGGCCTGTTCGATCATGGTTTCGCTGATTTCGGTTTTTCCGTCCGCCAGAGCCCACAGCACGCCGGGCAGTAGCGTCGTACCAAATCCCATTCCCGACAACGTCAGGAGAAACCGCCGGCGATCCACCATCGCGTCTCACCTCGGCAAAAATGCCGGCGTGCAGTCTATTACGGCACGGGGCGGTTTTGTAGCGGCCGCTTCTCGCGGGTGTCCGGCTGTTCCCGGATTTTCCGGCCTGCATCTACCCTGCTCTGGCCGGAAAGCTTTCGGTGCGGGTAATTCCCTTTTCTTCGGTCACGTAGTAGAGCCGGTTGGCCTGCAAATCCTTCAACGCATCCACTTGCCCGCTCGGCCAGCGGATCTCGAGCAGCTCCACCTTCTCCGCGGCGCCGATTCCGAAATGTATGCGCAGATCATTCTGCGAAAAATAGCCGCCGCCGCTGCGCACCTCGTCAATCTGGGCATGCGCGCGTTCCTCTCCCGCTACGCGTGTGACGCAGCGCAAGCGCGCTCCGATCCCGCTTCGATTGGACTTGGTCCCGATCGTCCGCACCTTGATCCAGTTGTTTTTGAGCGTGGTATCGCAGCGCAGGAGCTGCGGAAAATCGTTCACGCAGTTCACCACCACATCCAGGTCGCCGTCGTTGTCGAAGTCCCCGAACGCGCAGCCGCGCGAAGCCGTCGGCGCCGAAATCCCAGTGCCGGCAAGCAGCGAAATGTCTTCGAATTTTCCGTTGCGCAGATTCCTGTACAGCAATTTGCGCTGCGCGTAACCGGCTTCCGTCGTCAGTTGCCCGACTTCCGGATACACATGTCCGTTGCAAAGCAAGATGTCCGGCCACCCGTCATTGTCAAAATCAAAAAATCCGCAGCCCCAGCCGAGGTATTGCGTGTGTTTGCCTAGACCCCCGGTGAACGTGGTGTCTTCGAAGGTCGCAGCGCCCAGGTTGTGGTAAAGCGACGGCGTATCACCGGCGAAATTCGTCTTTACGATGTCCAGGTTGCCGTCCAGGTCATAGTCCGCTGCGGAAACGCCCATACCCGCCTGCGGTTTCCCGTCCGCGCTCAAGGCGCAGCCCGCCTCCATGGCAATGTCCGCGAATCTGCCGTTTCGCTTGTTCTGGTAGAGCGCGCTGGCCGTGGAATCGTTCGCCACATAGATGTCCGGCCAGCCGTCATTGTCGAAATCCGCGGTCAGCACTCCCAGCCCATAGGTGCCGTTGGCGCTCAGAATTCCGCTCGATTCGGAAACGTCGCTGAAGGTTCCGTCGCCGTTGTTGTGGAACAAAATATTCTTCCCGCCAATCAGCCCGGGCGGCCCGCACGCCACCATCACGCCCTTGTACAGGCACGGTCCCGATTCCGGCACCGGCGCCGTGGCCAGATCCATATCGATGTAGTTGGCGACAAAGAGGTCCAGCCTGCCGTCGCGGTCGTAGTCCACAAACGCGCAGCCCGAGTTCCAGCGCTTTCCATTGCCTCCGACACCCGCCTTGTCCGTAACATCGCTGAACGTTCCGTTGCCGTTGTTGTGATAGAGAACATTTTTCCCGAAATAGCTCACAAACAAATCTTCGTAGCCGTCGTTGTCGTAGTCGCCGATGCACACGCCCTGTCCCCAGCCGGTGTGCGTCAGTCCGGCCTTCTCCGTCACGTCGGTAAACGTTCCGTCGCGATTGTTTTTGAAAAGGTGCGAGTGCGGCTCCTGACCCTCCGCAAATCCTTCCAGCCGCCAGCCGTTCACCAGAAAAATATCGAGCCACCCGTCGTTGTCGTAGTCATAAAAGGCGACGCCGCAGCCCGTGGTCTCAAGCAAATACTTGTTCTTGTGCTCGCCGCCGTAGATCGTCTTCGCGTTTAGCCCGGCCTGTCTCGCGATGTCGAGAAAGCTCACGCCAACTGGCGCGGAGCCGCCGGGCCCGCCTTTCTGCCAAAGGGGATTCCCGCGCGCGCAGGCCGGTTCGAGACACGCCAGCAGGTTCTCGAGCGACACCACGAGCGTCGACTTGCTGAGCGACTGCAGAAATTTTCGCCGTGGAAAAGACAATCGAGCAGTTACCCTTCCCTTGTCGCGAACAGAAAGCGTGCTACACTCCACCCGTTTCTAACCATAGACAGTGCGGCTACGCATTGCAAGTAACCGTGTTGTCCGCGATTTCGCCATGCACACCATCCTGCGAGTTTTCTGTATAGCTGCGCTGTTCGCGTCTCCCGTTTGGTTCCTCTCTCACGCACAACAACCGCCTGATGTTTCCGTGCCGGGCGAGAAGCTTCGAATCACCCGCAGCGCGCGTCCTTGGGAATTTCTTGCCACCGTCGGCCGGAAATCCAGTTTGCTCGGCAACGAATCGGGCGTCGTCGAGGCCTGGGTCTATCCCCTGAAAATTCTGCGCGACCTCCGCCTTACAATCCACAGCGAGGGCCGCGAAATTCCTGCGGAAACGCTGGCGCGAACGGTCATCGCGCGCCCCGAATCGGTTACGCTCGTCTACGCTGGCGACACCTTTTCTATCAGCGAGACGTTTTTTGCGCCCGTGAACGAGCCGGGCGCCGTCATCGATATGCAAGTGGAAACCGAACAGCCGCTTGAAATCGAGGCCAGCTTCATGCGCGATTTTCAACTGGAATGGCCGGCCTCCATGGGCGGCACTTACATCGCCTGGAGCGAACCGCTGCGCGCTTTCCTGTTCGGCGAAGACCGCAAGAAATTCGCCGCGATTGCGGGCTCGCCGACAGCCGCCAGCCCGCAACTCGAGTACGAAACCAATTACGGCGGCAGGCGCCGCAGTTCGATGCGGCTCGGTGTCACGAACCGCGGCCGCGACACCAAGCTGATCGTCGTGGCGGGCTCCATCAACGGCCGCTCAGAAGCGGAAACTTCCTATAAACGACTCGCCGCGAATTACCAGAACTTGTTGCGCGAATCGGCGCAGTTCTATCGTGACTACCTTGCGAGAACCGTCAGCGTCGCCGTGCCGGACGACGACCTCGAACGGGCCTACGACTGGTCGCGCATCAGTCTGATTCAAGGGCTGGTTTCGAACCCCACCATGGGAGACGGCCTGATCGCCGGCTACCGGGCTAGCGGCGAAAGCTACCGTCCCGGTTTCGCTTGGTTTTTCGGTCGTGATTCCCTGTGGTGCGACCTGGCGCTCGCGAGCGAAGGCGATTTCGCCACCAGCAAAACCGCTCTCGAGTTCATCGCCAAGTTCCAGCGTGACGACGGAAAAATTCCCCACGAAATCGCGCAAGGCGCGAGCTTCGTGGACTGGTTTGCGGCCTATCCCTATGCCTACGCCTCGGCCGACGCAACGCCGCTGTACATCATCGGCGTGGATGACTACGTGACGCAAAGCGGCGACATCGAATTTGCAAGCAAAAATTGGACGCACATCCAAAAGGCTTACGAATTCCTGCGCTCCACCTACAACGCCAACGGCTTGCCGCGCAATTTTGGAATCGGCCACGGCTGGGTGGAAGGTGGTCCGTTGCTGCCGATCGAATCCGAGTTTTACCAGAGCGGCCTGGCGGCCGCGGCGATTAGGTCCCTGGCGCATCTTTCGCAGCTCAACGGAAAACAGGCCGAGGCGAAAAGCCTGGCCGGGCAATTCGCGAAGGAACACCAACAGCTGAACGAAGCGTTTTGGTCGGCAGAGAAAGGCATCTATGCGTTCGCGCAAGGACGCGACAACGGGCGGGTGGACGAAGCGAGCGTTCTCGCGACCGTGCCCATGTGGTTTGGCCTGACCGACGAGGATAAAACGCAGCGGATGATTTCTGCACTGGCCGCGCACGAGCACCAAACCGATTGGGGTATGCGCATCATTTCCAGCCATGCGGCAAAATTCAGCGGCGGCGGCTATCACTACGGCTCCGTGTGGCCGCTCTTTACCGGCTGGGCGTCGGTCGCCGAATACCGCTATCACCAGGCACAGCCTGCCTACGACAATTTGCGCGCCAATGCTTTGCTCGCGCTCGACGGGTCACCAGGCCACGTCACCGAAGTGCTTTCCGGCGACTACTATCAGCCGCTCTCGACCAGTTCGCCGCACCAGATCTGGTCGGCGGCGATGGTCATCAGTCCGCTGCTGCGCGGCCTGTTCGGTCTCGAGTCGAACGCGCAGGAGCATGCGCTGACACTCGCTCCGCACCTGCCCGCCGACTGGACGCATTTCTCCATCGAAAAAATCGCGGTGGGTTCGGATTCCGTGAGCCTCAAGTTCACGCGTGACGCCGGATCCATCACGCTTGAGGCCGAGCATAACAGCACCGCGCCGCTAAAGCTCGATTTTTCGCCTGCCCTCAGTCCGCGTGCGCAGATTCTCGGCGTCACGCTGAACGGCAAGGCCATCGCATTCCGCAGCGAGCCTCATTTGAGCGATCAACATTTGCTCGTCTCCTCCGATCTCGGCGCAGGCAGCAGCAGGCTTGAAATTCGCGTGCGCAATGATTTTTCGGTCAGCGTCGCCAACGCGCTCCCTTCGCTCGGAGGCACCAGCCAGGGATTGCGGATGGTTTCGCAATCCTGGAATCCCGCGCGCGACACGCTCACTCTCGAAACCGAAGGTCTGCCGGGAAGAACCTACGCGCTTTCCGTTTGGGGTAAGGAGCAGATTGAGTCCGTCGATGGCGTCCGGCTATTGCGCGACAGCCTGGAAGAAACATTTGCGTCTTCCGCCGTTAACCAGCCCACCAGGCAGACAGTTACGATCCATTTCCGGTAGTTCTAAGAAAAAAGACGGTTCCCCCGCTGCGCTGGTCTGGGTTAGGCAGGTGTGACAGGTAGCCGCCGGGTGTCTCATGCGATGCCGAGTTTCTTTTGCATTTCCTCCAAGGTGATGCCTTTGGTTTCGGGATACCACTTCAGGACGACCAGGAATTGCAAAGCCATCATGGCCGCGAAAAAGACGAAGGGATATCCGCCGGACTTTGCCGCGACCGCGGGAAAGCCAAACGAGATGATTGCGTCCATGGTCCAGTGAGTGAAGCTGCCGAGGCTTTGCCCGGTGGTGCGCACGCGATTGGGAAATACTTCGCCAATGTAAACCCAGATAACGGCGCCTTGCGAGAACGCAAAGAATGCAATGTAGGCCACCAGCATCCAGACCAGCAGCGATTCGTGACTGTGCGAGAGAAAGACGTAGGAAACTCCTGCGAGGCAGAGCGCAGTGCCGACCGCGCCGATGAGCAGCAATTTCTTGCGGCCGACTTTGTCGATCAGCGTCATGGCAATGGTGGTGAAGATCAGATTCGTGGCGCCGATGACGACGGCCTGCAAGTCGGCAGAGACCTTGCTGAAGCCGGCTTGCGCGAAAATCTGATTGAGGTAATACAGTATTGCGTTGATGCCGGAGAGCTGGTTGAACATGGCGATTGAAACGGCGAGAAAAATCGGGAAGGAATAGCGGCCGTTGAAGAGGGACTCGCCGGCATGATGCTCCGCGTCGATGGAAGCGACGATGTTCTGCAGCTCCTGTTCATAATCTTCTTGGCCCGTGACGCGCAGCACTTCGCGGGCTTCGTCGAGTCGTCCTTTTTTGGCGAGCCAGCGAGGACTGCGCGGAATTCCGAATAGCATCACGAGAAAGAATGCGGCCGGGACGGCGGCGATGCCGAGCTTCCAGCGCCACTCGGTTGCGCCGATATTGAAAGTACCTATCACGTAGTTGGAAAAATATGCCAGCAGTATTCCGAACACCACGCTGAACTGAAACAATCCAACCAATCGGCCGCGATACGTTGCCGGAGCAATTTCGGCGATGTACATCGGGCCCAGAACGGAAGAACCGCCAATGGCCAGGCCACCGATAACGCGAAACGTCACAAGCGAAGTCCAGTTCCAGGCGATCGCGCATCCGAGCGCAGAGATGAGATAGAGAACGGCCAGGATGCGCAGGCTGTCCCGACGACCATACTTTTCGCCTGGGATACTGGCGAGCATGGAGCCGAGGATGGTGCCAGCGAGCGCGCTGGAGACGGTGATGCCCAGTGAAAGCGGTGTGAGGTGAAAAAGATCGGTGAGCGACTGCGTGGTCCCGGAAATGACGATGGTGTCGAATCCGAAGAGCAGACCACCGAGCGCCGCGACCACGGTGCTGCGCAGCAGAACCGGATTAAGTTTCATGGCTGGCACCCCTGACGCCGGGGCGCATTGTACAGGAAGAAAAACCGTGAGTCGCGGCCGGTGACTGGATCCGTGCTGCGCCTTTCCATCGCACCTGGATCTTGCGAGGGCTTGTGGGTGGTCGAAAAGCAGGTTGGGTGGTAAAGCTCGAATGCGTTGCAAGAGGCGTGATTGGCGGGATGTGGCGGTTTGCGGCAACGATGCGAGCGCCATTGCGCGGGCCATCGGTCACTCTCCGTACAGGTGGCCGGCGTGGACCACGTCGCGCTTGGATCGGACTTCGATGGCGCAATTAGCGCACCGTTCGACGTCACGGGGCTGCCGTTGGTGACTCAGGCCCGGGAAGAGCGGGCATTCAGCGATGCGGAGATCGAGAAGATCATGGGCGGAAACGTGATGCGACTTCTACAGCAGATGCCGCCGTAGCGACGATTCCCCGTCCTCTTTCTCCGATGAATTTGAGCAGCGGCCCAGGTTCGGGAGAGCGAAACCTGGGCGGCTCGGCCCTAGCGATGGTTGCGGGTCTTAGTTGATGGCGACGTCGGCGCGCGTGGTGAAGGTCAGGCGCGTCTCCGCGGGGTAGTCGATGTCTTTCTTGCCGGTGGCTGCGGCACCCGCAGTTCCGGCTCCGGCACCGGCTCCTGCGCCGATGGCCGCTCCCTTGCCTCCGCCGGCCAGCCCACCGATTAGCGCGCCTGCCGCCGCACCGCCGCCGATGAAGCCAGCGTCACGCTTACCCTTGCCTTTCTCGGTTCGACCGGAAGAGCCGGTCGTAAGCGCGTACGTCTCGCCCTTCACGCTAATGGTCTGCAGCCGCAGGTAGAGTTTCGCGGGTGTGGATAGGCGTCCAGAAGCTTGTACGGAACTGACCGACAGCTTAGCCGCAGAACCTTTCGGAATCACAACTTTGCCGCCGACAACGACGTCCTTGGCAACCGTTCCGGTCACGGTCTGGCCGACCTTGGCGTCCTTGGAGCTGACGTTCTGATCGGTCACAACGGTAATGGCTGTGCCTTTCCGAACGGTGGCATGGGCCTCGGAAAACATCGGCAACGCTAATACCAGGGCGAGAAAGCCGGCAACTGCACGAATCGGGGAAGTCATCTCCGTCACCTCTGTGGAATTGGGTGGGTCAAGAAAAGTGTACGCGAAGAAATGTAATGGCGGCATGGCGGTGTGCGAGAAGTGAAACATCAGTGGGGCGATTTCAGCGTGAGCCAAGAGGACTCATCAAGGCGAGCTGCGCATCTATACCATCGGCAGACCGACGTAGTTTTCGGCGAGCGACTGCGAGGCGGCGCGAGAGCCGGTGACGTAGTCGAGGTCGGCGAGTTGACGCCGGTGGTCGAAGGGATGGTCGTCGGGGAAGCGGTGGAGAAGCTGAGTCATCCACCAGGAGAAGCGCTGAACTTTCCAGACGCGGCGAAGGCAAACCGCGGAATATCGGGCGAGCAGATCGAAGCTGCCGCGCGAGTAGAACGCACCCAGGGCTTCCGCCAGGACGCAAACGTCGGCGACGGCCAGATTCAATCCTTTGGCGCCGGTAGGCGGGACGATGTGGGCGGCGTCTCCGGCGAGGAAAAGACGGCCGTGCTGCATGGGCTCGACGACGAAGCTGCGCATGCCGGTGACGGCTTTTTGCGTGATGGGGCCTTCCATGAGTTGCCAGCCGTCGTCGGTGGCAAAGCGCGTTTGCAGTTCTTTCCAGATGCGGTCGTCGGGCCAGAGCGCGAGGTCTTCCTCCGGTGTGCATTGCAGGTAGAGGCGGCTGATTTCCGGCGAACGCATGGAGAGGAGCGCGAAGCCGCGGTCATGGTGAACGTAGACAAGTTCTTTCGAAGCAGGCGGCGCTTGCGCCAGGATGCCGAGCCAACCGAAGGGATAGTCGCGATCGTAGATGGTGAGGACGCCGTCGGGTATAGCGGAGCGGGAGACTCCGTGGAAACCGTCGCAGCCGGCGATGAAGTCGCAGTCGAGGCGTAGAGCGACGCCATTTTGTTCGAACGTCAGGTAGGGATGCGGGGAGTCGAGCGCGTAGAGCCGGGCCCCGGTGGCTTCGAAGAGAATCGGCTTCTTGGCGGCGAGGCGGGCTGCGACGAGGTCTTTGATGACTTCGTGCTGCGCGTAGATGGTGACGCACTTGCCTGCCGCCAGATCGCGAAAGTCGATGCGATGGCCGCGGCCGTTGAAGCGGAGTTCGATGCCGCCGTGTTCAAGGCCCTGGCGGCGGAGGCGTGCGCCGACGCCGAGTTCGTGCATGAGCTGGACGGTGTTGTGCTCAAGGAGGCCGGCGCGGACGCGCTCTTCGATGTGCTGGCGGGTGTGGAGCTCGACGATGACGGAGTCGATGCCCAAGCGGTCAAGGAGCAGCGACAGAAACAAGCCGGCTGGTCCGGCGCCTAGGATGGCGACTTGAGTGCGCATGGGTGGCTCGGGAAACGATAGCGCAGCGCCGAGTTGATTGCCTAATGGCGAAGCCTGGAAAGTTGGGGCGCGGGCTAGTGCGATTCGAGCGAACCGGCCATTTGGACTTCGATGCCGACCACTTTGCCGGCCTTCAGCAAGAGGTTGCTGGGACTTTTGATCCCCCAGTCGACGTACGGCACGTCAAAGCTCGCGCTGCCTTTCCAGGTGGTACCGGAGAGCTCGGCGTGCACCAGCGCGGTGATTTCGTGATCGGCGCCGTGCACCGAGAGGGTTCCGCGCACCTTCACCTGCGACGGACCGCTGTTAGCAACCCTCCCTTCCACCTCGGACGGGTGAAACACGACATCGGGATAACTCGCGGTTTCCAGAATTTCCTTATGCATCTTGGAGTCGCGAGAATCGTTTCCGCTTTCCCCGCTCCTTGCGTTTACGACGATTTCGCCACCGGCTCGGCCGGATGCGTTATCCACGTTCAAGGCGCCGCTGGTGAGCCGGAATGTGCCGTGAACAGTGTGCAGGGAGCTGGGCAGCGTCCAATGCACGGTGGAATGCGCGGCATCGAGCTTCAGCACGAAGGGTGCCGGACCAGCGGAAGCCGCAGGCGCTGGACGGGCGGAAGCCGCAGGCACCGGTGCCCGGATCACGGCCGGAGGCGGAGCGGGCAGTGCAGAGAGCAACAGGGAAAGACTCGCGAGGAAGACGAGCGCCGAGGCCATGCTCTTGGTGTTTGCCGTCCGCATCGGTTTCCTTCCGCCGGATCAGACCGCGAGCAGCTGCCAGCCGAGCGCGGCGCCGGTCGTCAGCAACTCCGCGGGAGTTAGGTGGCCAATGTGAAAGGCCAGAAATTTCGCCAATAACTCCGGTTTGCCGGCGAACGATTCGAGCACGCGCCCGCGCAAAAGGTCGTGCCTGCCGAGCCATACCATCAATCTGGCCATGAACAGAGGGCGCTTCTCTAGTGCACGGTGCGCTAACTCATACTGGTCGAGCGCGCCCGCTTCGATCGACGCCGCCAGCGCCAATGCCTGCAGCAAGGCCAGGCGAAGACCCTCGCCGGTGATCGCATCCACGCTGCCCGAAGCGTCTCCCAGCAGAGCGACATTGCCGCGTTGCACATTCTTGAGCGAGCGCGAGGAAGTGACAGCACCGCGTTCCCGGCCGTCCGGTTCCGCTTGGCGCAAGTGTTCGCGCAAATCGGGCAGCGACGCCAGCGCCCATTCGAACTCCGCATCCTTGCTGCGCTCTCCGATCACCACCACCGAAACCTCGTCCTTGGCGATCGGCGTAATGTAGGCTTGCACCCGGCGGCCCCAATGAATTTCCACGAAATCGGACCAAGGGGCGAGGCGATAGCGGCGGCGGCTGGCAAACCGCAGTGAGCTGCTGTGCGCGGGCTCGAGGCCGCCCCAGCGGCGAACGCGGGAAGCCAGTCCGTCCGCACCGACAATCCAGCGAGCGCGGATTCTTCTTCCCCGAGCCAGCACCGCTTCGGGCTCGATAGCCGTGACCGGAGTGCTCCAAAGCAGCCGCACCCCGCATTCGCTCGCGCGGGCGATCAGTCTTTCGTGCAGCAGCGGCCGCGCCAGCCCGAGCCCGTGGCCCGCCGGGAAATTGCCGGTCACGCTGGTGCCCTTCTGGACCAGGCGGATCCCTTTGAATCGAAAGCCTTCACAGGGATCCAGTTCCACTCCGAGCGAGCAGAGCGCCTCCTGCGTTTCGGGCATCATGCCTTCGCCGCAGGTTTTGTCGATGGGAGGAGCGGCACCGTCCGCGACCATGACGCGCATACCCTTCCGGCAGGCTGCGATCGCCACCGCCAATCCCGCCGGTCCGCCCCCAACCACGAATAGATCGGCCCAATCGTTGATCAAGCTCACGGTATTCTCCCTGGCGCAAAAGGTCGCAGCAAAAGTGCTGAAAAGCGGTCGATCGGCAGCAAATGGATGGATGCCCAGGCAGCGCGGTTCGATGCCCTTTCTGGGTATCGGGTGTGACAAGAGATTGCATCGGATTTGTCAACTGTTTCCGGGCTCTTGAGACTGCTAAGATGCCTCCAGGCCAGAGAAGTTTCAGGGCTTTTTGCCAGGCCGGGTTCAACAGAACCGCCGCGCGGAGCGACGCCATGTGCAGAAACATCAGGAATCTTTTCAATTTTGAACCTCCGGTAACCCCGGAAGAGGTGCAGGCGGCTTCGCTGCAGTTTGTGCGGAAGATTACCGGCTTCCACCAACCTTCTAAAGCCAACCAAGCCGCTTTTGCGCAGGCTATCGACGAAATTGCCGCTTGTTCGGGCAGGCTGCTGCGCGCGCTGGAGACGACGGCTCCGCCGAAAAGTCGCGAACAAGAAGCGGCCAAGGCCAAAGCGCGCGCCGCGGCGCGCTTCGGCGATTAAAGGGCTGGCGCCTCCTCGAGCGCTATCCGCCGGCTTCCTTTTCGTGCGAAAATACCGGCAGAAACTCTCAGGAGCCTCGTTGACCACAGCGCAAGCGCACCGCACCGCGGCAAGACACGCTCCCCGCCGCATCGCTCTTTTTGGCGGCTCTTTCGATCCAATCCACAACGGCCATCTTGCGGTAGCGCGCGCCGCGGACCGCCGCTTCAATTTCGACGAGATTCATTTCATCCCGGCAAGCCGGCCGCCGCACAAGCTAAAGCAGCATCTGGCGCCCTTTCCCCACCGTTTTGCCATGGTGTCGCTCGCTTGCGCCGAGCACCCGCACTTCGTGCCGTCGCTTTCCGAAGCCGGCGACGATTTTGCCGGAAGCCAGCTGCACTACTCGGTGGATACGGTGCGTTATTTCCGGCACAGCTGTCACGGGAATGGCGACAGAATTTTCTTCATCATCGGCGCCGACGCCTTTCTCGATATACCCATGTGGAAGGAATATGAATCGTTGCTGCTGCTGTGCGATTTCATCATCGCCAACCGGCCGGGGATTCGCGCCGAGGCGTTAAAACTGGTGATCCCGCCGGATCTGCTGGCGGGACTGGCCGACAAGAAAGAGCTCGATCCGCCGTCGCAGCTGGTCGCACAGCTGCGCCACACCTCGGTCTATCTATTGGAAAACGTCTCCAGCGACGTATCCGCCACGGACATTCGCCGCCGCGCGCACAAGGGCCAGGCCATTCACGGACTTGTTTCCGCGCGCGTTGAGGAATACATTCTTAAACAGGGCCTATACAGGTGAATCTGAAAAAGCTTCCTCCCGCCGTACGTCTTACGATTGCGGCCATGCAAAACAAAAAAGCCTCCGGCATCACCGTGCTCGACCTCAGCAGCCTCGGAACCTTCACCGAATATTTCGTGCTTTGCACCGGTTTCAGCGCTCCGCAGGTGCAAGCCATCTGCGGAGAGGTGGAGGAGCAACTCTACAAGGAGCTGCGCCGCGAACCCGAACACCGCGAAGGCCAGCGCTCGGCCGATTGGGCGCTTCTCGACTTCGGCGGCTTCGTGGTGCACGTATTCAGCGAACAAGCCCGCCGTTTCTATGATTTGGAGCGGCTGTGGCGCAATGTACCGCGCCATGAAATTCCCGACCTCCCGGACGCCGTCGTTTCCAGCGATCGCGGGCGCTTGCGCGCTTCGGGCGATCACTCCTGAGCGGCACCGCCGTGTCCGATCTTCAAGACTCTGGTCTCGCCGCAGGGCGCGTGACGATTTTTCGCAATTCGCCCGACGATACGCAAACCCGCCAGATCAAGGTCTATCTCGACGGCCGGAACCGGGGTGAGCTGATGTACGGCGATTCGATGACCCTGGACCTGGCTCCCGGAGCCCATGTTCTCCGCGTGGACAACACCTGGAATCACAAGGACCTGGCGATGGAAGTGCGGCCCGGCGACGAACTGCAATTCTTGACGAAAAGTTCGGCCGGAAAATTCGTGTGGTTTCTGCTGGGCTTTCTAGGCGCGGGCCCCATGCACGTTTCGATCGAACCGTTACCCTCTCGTCCGCCGCAGCCCTAGTGCCCGGCAGGCGGCCTGACGTTCCCGCTACAATCCTTGCATGTCCCTGCGCCTTCCCTTCATTGCGGCCGACCCGCTGTCCGAGCGGCTGCGGGCGCTCGCCGAAAAAGTCGCACCCGCCCCGACCACGCTGCTCATCACCGGAGAATCCGGCTCCGGTAAGGATCATTTTGCGCGGCTGATTCACGAGCTCAGTCCGCGGCGCGACGCGCCTTTCCTCAAAATCGATTGCACTTCGCTTCCGCCTCAGCTCATTGAAAGCGAGCTTTTTGGCCACGAACGCGGCGCATTCACGGGCGCTATAGAGCGCAAACTGGGCCGGCTCGAATTGGGCGGCAAGGGCACCATTGTTCTCGACGAAATCGCCGCGTTTTCTCCGGAGGCGCAGGGCAAACTGCTGCGCGTGCTGCAGGAGCGCACCTTTGAGCGGCTGGGCGGCACCGATGCGCTGAAGATCGAAGCGCGTATCATCGCCTTGACCGGCACCGACCTCCACGCCGCGGTTTCCGCCGGACAATTCCGCGAAGATCTCTTCTTCCGCTTGAGCGTGCTGCCGATCGTGGTTCCGCCTTTGCGTGAAAGGCGGGCCGACATCCTGCCGGCGGCGGAACATTTTCTGGCCGCCCTGGCGCCGCTCTACCGCAAGCCCGCCATGCGGCTTTCCGAGCCCGCGGCCCGCGTTCTTCCCGCCTATTCCTGGCCCGGCAACTTCCGCGAGCTCCGCAACGCGCTCGAGCGCGCGGTCGTTTTCGCAAAGTCCGCCGAGGTTGAACCCGACGATCTTCCGGAAAATGTCCGGGCCGCGGCTGGGAATGCGGCCTTTCTTTTGGGCCTTCGCTCCTTAGAGGATCTGGAACGCGAAGCGATCTCACACACTCTCGAGGCCACGCGCTACCACATCACGCAGTCAGCCGGAATTTTAGGCATCAGCCGCAAAACGCTGCTCGAGAAACGCAAGAAGTACGGCCTCGAATGAAGCTTCTCTTTCTCATGCTCGGCAAGCTGCGGCGTCCCGAACTGCGCGCGGTCTTTGACGACTACATCAAGCGCATCGGACGGTTCTGCCCGGTCGAGGTGAACGAAGTGCGCGACGGCCAAGCCGCGCTCAAAAGGCTCGATCGGGACAGAGCCGCTGCGGCCCTGCTGCTCGACGCGGGCGGCAAGGTTCATGATTCTCTTTCGCTGGCCCGATGGCTTGGCGAGCAGCGCGACTGCGGCACGCGCGAGGTTATTTTCGTCTGCGGCGACGCCGACGGCTTTCCGGAGGCGCTTCGCAAGCGGGTCGCGCAAAAACTTTCCCTGAGCCCCATGACCTACTCTCACGAACTGGCGCGGGTGATGCTCGCCGAGCAGCTCTACCGCGGCTTCGCCATCCTGTCCGGCAGCCCGTATCCGAAATGAAAGCGGAATGAAACCCGGGCTGCCCAAAACGCGCAAGGGCCGCCTCCAGGCGGCGCTCGCAGTTGTGGCGTCGATGTGCGCGGTCGACGGATTTTTCGTGGAACCGAACTGGATCGAAGTTACGCATTATTCGCTCAGCGCCCCGGTCGCCGCGCCTCTGAAAATCGCCCATCTCACGGATTTGCACACCAAGGGGCTGGGCTTTCGGGAACGCCGCTTGCTGCAGCTGCTCCGGCAGGAAAAGCCCGACCTGATCGTGATCACAGGAGACACCATCTCCTCCACCGCAAATTACGAGGAGGAGTCCGTCGTCCTTCGCGAGCTTCACGCTCCGCTCGGAGTGTGGCTGGTGCGGGGAAATTGGGAAAACCGGTATACGCTGCGCGGTGAAAGCGAATTCTATCGCGCCAACGGCGTTCACTTTCTGGCCAATCGTTCGGCGGCGGCGCGCCCCGATATCTGGCTGATCGGAACCAACGACAGCGCGAACTGGTCCGCGGAGGTCGAGCGAGCGTTCGCAAGCGTTCCCGAAAATACCTACCGCATCGCGCTTTTCCACAGCCCGGCTTTTTTTTCGCAGTCACGAGCGCGTTACGATTTAGCTCTTGCCGGCCATTCCCACGGCGGGCAGGTGCGTATTCCCTTTTGGGGGCCGCTCTGGCTTCCTTCGGGCGTCGGCCCTTACGTGCACGGGTGGTTCTCGTCCGGCGGAACGCGCATGTACGTGAGCCGCGGTATCGGAACCACGCTGTTGCCGGTACGCTTTGCTTGCCGGCCCGAACTGGCGATCATCACCCTCCAGCCGATGGCAAATTGAAGCGGGAAGGTGTAAAACCGGGAGGCCATGTCCACCCGCATCATCCCCGACGACGACAAACCTTCCGTCGCCATTGAAATCTCGCTCGAGAAACCGCTGCCCGATTACGATCTGTGCGAAATGGACCAGCCGAGTCCCCGCGACGTAGACGGGGTGCTGGTCTCGCAGGGCTTTCGCGATCTGGTAGACGACGCCCGCGGCGTGCTGATGGAGATCATGTCGGAGCCGCCGCCCGATCCGGCCTCCAGCCGGGAAATCACCGATCTCGACCTCACCCTGCCCGAAACTCATCCCATGGAGATCACGCAGGTGACCGGCGCCATCTGCCCGGGCCACGAGGAGATCTATCGTCCCGGGCTGTGGATCATCCTGCACGACCGTAAAGTTCCCCCCGACAAGCCGCTGCCGGCCGCGACGGTGGAGCGGGTCAAACACTACGCCGATGAGCTGGTGAATCGCCTGGATATTGCCTGAAAGTTGACGCCGCCGGACATCGCTCGCAAACTGTTTGCGGCGCACTTTTCCCCGAGGATGCATGGCAGGAGAAAAAGCACTGCTCATTGTTTACACCGGGTCCGGCAAGGGCAAAACCACCTGCGCCTTGGGAGCCGCATTGCGCGCCGTAGGCCAGGGACTGCGGGTACTGATGGTGCAATTCATCAAAGGATCATGGCACTACGGCGAGCTCGACGCCGCGAAAATGCTGGGTGATGACAAGTTTGAAATCCGCCCGATGGGCCGGGGATTTGTGAAAATCGGCGGCGCGGAAACCGATCCGGAAGACATCAAACTTGCCGAGCAGTGCTGGCAGGCCGGCAGGGACGCCATCCACTCCGGCCGCTACGATCTGGTGATTTTGGACGAGATCAACTACGTCATCAGCTACAAGATGCTGGATGCGGAAAAAATCGTCGAAGCGCTGCGCGGCAGACCGGAGCGCGTGCATGTCATCTGCACCGGACGCAATGCGCATCCGCAGCTGGTGGAACTGGCCGACCTGGTCACCGAGATGAAGGAAGTGAAACACCCCTATAGCAAGGGTATTCTCGCCCAGCGTGGTATAGACTATTGAGCGGTGGAGCGTTGCTTCGAGCGTCCCTGGCTTTTTCGGGTGTCGCACCCTGCGGGTTCGGTTGGGTTGCTGCTCGCCGACCTGGAAATTGAAAAGGGTGTAAGGACGAGTTTTCACCTCCGTGACCAGTGTCCGTGGCTTGGGTGCGAGCTATGGCGGCAGAAAGAAAACATCGCGAAATGGCGTGGTTCAAACGAGAGAAAAAGGCGATCGCCGAGGCCACTCCCCCGGAGGAGCGGCGCGTCCGCACCGAGGGTCTGTGGACCAAGTGCGAAAACTGCCGCACCATCACCTTCCGCAAAGACCTCGAAGAGAATCTTTTTGTCTGCCCGAAATGCCAGTTTCATTTCAAGATGAGCGCGAAGCAGCGTCTGGAAATGTTGCTGGACGGGCGCTGGACCGAACACGATGCGGGCATGACCTCCACCGACCCGCTGAGCTTTGTGGATACCAAACCCTACGCCTCGCGAATCAAGGAAGCGCGCAAGAAACTGGGCATGAACGACGCGGTGATCACCGCGGAAGGCCAGCTGAATGGGCGACCGGTGGTGGTCTGCGCCATGGAGTTCGGCTTTATCGGCGGCTCGATGGGAGCCGTAGTCGGCGAAAAAGTCACGCGGGGAGTGGAGCTGGCCATGGACACGCGGCAGCCGCTGATCGTGGTTTCCTGCTCCGGCGGCGCACGCATGATGGAGGGCACCATCAGCCTGATGCAGTTGGCCAAGGTTTCCGCGGCTCTGACCCGGCTCGATGAAGCGAAGCTTCCCTATATTTCCGTGCTGACCGACCCCACGACCGGCGGCGTTACCGCCAGTTTTGCGATGCTGGGCGACCTGAACATTGCCGAACCCGGCGCGCTCATCGGCTTTGCCGGTCCGCGCGTGATCGAACAGACCATCCGGCAAAAACTGCCCGAAGGCTTCCAGCGGTCGGAGTTCTTGCTGGAACACGGGTTCCTGGACGCCATCGTTCCCCGCAAAGAACTGAAATCCTTCATCGCCTGCTCCCTCGATTTGTTGATGAACTGAAATGGATTTCGAGCAAGCGGTGGGCTATCTGTTGTCGCTCGGACGGGAACTGGCGGCGCCGACACAGGCCGCCGCGGCGAAGTTCAACCTGGAAAACATTCAGCTGCTGGCGCGGCATCTTGGCCATCCCGAGAACCGTTATCCCTCGACGCACATTGCCGGGACCAACGGCAAAGGTTCGACCGCGGCTTTCTTGCAGGCGGTGCTGCGCGAGGCCGGATATCGCACCGGTCTTTATACTTCGCCTCACCTGGAGCGCATCAATGAACGCATTCAGATCGACGGCGAGCCGATACCGGACCAGGCATTCGCGGAGATTTTTACCGGCATCCGCAAACTCATCGAAGAACTGCTCGCCGACGCTACCTTGCGCGCCCATCCCACGTTTTTTGAATGCGTAACCGCGATCGCGTTCTTGTATTTCGCCCGGGCCGGCGTGGACTTTGCGGTGTTTGAAACCGGCCTCGGTGGCCGGCTCGACTCTACCAATATCGTCACCCCCCGGGTCAGTGTCATTACGCGGATCGATTTCGACCACGAAAATTTCCTGGGGCACTCCTTGCGCGAAATTGCGGCGGAAAAAGCCGGCATCATCAAGCCGGCGGTTCCGGTAGTGATTTCGGCGCAGCGCGCGGAGGTGCGCGAACTGCTCGCGGCTCGCGCGCGCGAAGCCGGATCCCCGCTGGTCGAGACGGCTTCCCTGTATTCCGTGGAATCTCTCGAGATGGAACAAGGCCGCATCCGTGCGGTGGTGAGGGAGCGGGGCGGCGGAAGCACCATCAAGGTCCGACCGCAACTTGCCGGGCGATTCCAGCTCGAAAACGCCTTGACCGCCCTGGCCGCGGCGCACGTTTTGAAACAGCAAGGCTTCCGAGTGGCGCAGGGCGATCTCGCGCTGGGGATCGCCCGCGCAGAGTGGCCCGGCAGGATCGAAAAAGTTCGTTCGCGGCCGGATATTTTTGTCGACGGCGCCCATAATCCCTCCTCGGCTCGGGAACTGGACGCATTCCTAAGCGAGAACTTTGCCGGCCGCAGGATCGTGATGATTTTTGCCGCGCTGCGCGACAAGGCGGTGGACGAGATTGCGGGCATCCTTTTCCCGCGCGTCGCGCACGTGATTTTCACCCAGCCGGCCACGTCGCGCGCCATTTCCGCCGCCCAGCTGGCCGAGATGGCCGGGCACTATGCGGCTTCCTCGGAAGCGATTCCCGACGCAGTGGAGGCTCTCGACAAGGCCCTGGCGATGGTTGCCCCGGACGACGCGATTTTCATTACCGGATCGCTCTATCTGGTTGGACAGTTGCGGCGCCGCGCGGCCGAAACGTCGACCAGCTCGATCGGCCGCTGAAGCCGATCAAGCTCGGAACGGATTTCATTTCCGGGCATCCAACTCTAGCGCGCAATTTCGAAGGAGCCCACATGTCTGAACGAGTCCCTGCCGCGCTGGCCACGCTCTTTGAGCGAATGATGAAGCACCCGGCGCCGGTTGCCGAACTTATCGGCTTCGACGTTCCCGAGGCGGGGAACGGACGAACCGTGGTTACGCTCGAAGCGGGCCCGCGACACTTCAATCCGATGGGCACGCTGCACGGAGGCATTCTTTGTGACATTGCAGATACCGCGATGGGCGTGGCCTTTGCCAGCACGCTGGCTCCCGGTGAGACGTTCACCACCGTGGAGTTGAAGATCAACTACCTGCGGCCGGTGCGCGAAGCGAAGCTGCGAGCGGAAGGACGCGTGGTCGAGCGCGGCCGCACCATCGGTTACGTGGAGTGCGAAGTCAGCGATGAAAACGGACGGCTCATCGCCAAGTCCAGTTCCACTTGCCTGGTTTTGCGCGGCGAACAAGCCGTCGGCCGCTGAGCGAGTCGGCGCCTGATCCGGGGGCAAAAGCGACCCTGGCTCTAACCCCGCGTTTTCCTCGTCCCCGGCTCCGTTCGGGCCCGGGAAAAACCATCATGCCACACGTCCCCGCCGCGATCCGAGCGTCCGTAGTCCCGGCGCGGCAGCAAGCCGGATTTTTGAAATCGCTCTTTGCCGCGATAGACTTGTCCTCCTTATGGCCGGCCAATCCGCACAAGCGCAGCGAAAACCGCTGGTCGGCATCATCATGGGCTCCACTTCCGATTGGGAGACCATGCAACACGCCGCGGACACGCTGAAGGAGCTGGGCGTCGCGTATGAAACCCGGGTGGTTTCCGCTCATCGCACTCCCGACCTTCTGTTTCGCTACGCATCGGAAGCGGAATCGCGCGGGCTCGAAGTCATCATCGCCGGCGCCGGCGGGGCGGCTCATCTTCCCGGAATGACTGCGTCCAAGACCGTTCTTCCGGTGCTGGGCGTTCCGGTCGAATCGAAGGCGCTGAAAGGCCTCGATTCGCTGCTATCGATCGCGCAGATGCCGGGAGGAATTCCCGTCGGCACACTGGCCATCGGAAAGGCGGGTGCCATCAACGCGGCGTTGCTGGCTGCGGCCGCACTCGGCGGCAAATATCCGGCGATTCGCGAGGCTCTGCGCAAATTCCGCTCGAACCAGACCAGGAAAGTGCTCGCGGTTCCCGACCCCGCCAAGTTCGCGGCCGCTTCGGCGGCTTTAGCCAAAAAAGGGACGCGCAAGTGACCATCGGGATTCTCGGCGGCGGGCAGCTCGGCTATATGCTCGCGCTCGCGGGCTACCCGCTGGATTTTCACTTTCGTTTCCTGGACCCTTCGCCGCAAGCGCCGGTCGGCCGCATTGCGCCGCGGGTAACGGCGGAATACACCGACTACGAAGCGCTCGACCGATTCGCGCACGGCCTGGCGCTCGTGACCTATGAATTTGAGAACGTGCCGGTCGAAGCGGCTCGCCACTTGGCCAAGCACGTGCCTGTCTATCCGCCGCCCGAGGCGCTCGAGGTGGCACAGGACCGGCTCGACGAGAAAACGCTGTTCCGGAAACTGCGCATTCCGACGACGGAGTTTGTCGCACTCTCCTCCGCGGCCGAACTCGCTGCCGCGGCTCAAACCCTAGGCTTACCTTGTGTCTTGAAGACCCGCCGGCTTGGATACGACGGCAAAGGCCAATGGGTTTTGCGGACGCCGGAAGACGTTGCCGCGCTCAACCGGGATTTTCCGGCTGCCCCATTGATTCTGGAGAAATTCGTCAGCTTCCAGCGTGAACTTTCCATTCTTGCCGTGCGGGGCCGCAAGGGCGAGACGGCATTCTATCCGCTAGTCGAGAATCACCATCGGGGTGGAATCCTTCGCCTGTCGTTGGCGCCGGCTCCGCAACTCGCTCTAGGGCTGCAGCAGGAAGCGGAAAACGCGGCGCGCAGGATACTCGAAGCGCTCGATTATGTTGGCGTGCTGGCCGTGGAGTTGTTCGAATCGCGCGGCCGCCTGCTGGCCAATGAGATTGCTCCCCGCGTCCACAATTCCGGGCACTGGTCGATCGAAGGCGCCGTAGCCAGCCAGTTCCAAAACCACTTGCGGGCGGTTGCGGGGCTGCCGCTCGGTCTGACCACGACGCGCGGTCATTCCGCCATGCTGAATCTGATCGGCGAACTGCCTGAAGCCGCCGAACTGCTGGCCATCCCCGACGCCCATCTGCATCTCTACGGCAAATCGCTGCGCCCCGGGCGCAAGGTCGGCCACGTAACGGTGCGGGCCGATTCTTCTGAAGCGCTGGCCCTGCGCTTGAAACAGCTGCCGGCGTTTTTTCAGCGCGAGGAATTCTGTCTGGCCGTCCCGACCTTGGGCGTCGCTAAGTAATTAGAAATAGATAATTTACCTGTTTCAGACGAGGATGGTTGCTGGTTCCTCCGGGCCAATGCTACGATTTGCGTCTCCGATGCCCCCCAGAATCCAGCAAAGGCCCCGGGTCGGCATTCCCTGGCGCACTCGTGATGAGGAACGACGGCGGAACGTCGAAAAGCTCGACCATTACTTCAGAGCCGTGCGGCGCGCGGGCGGCGACCCGGTACACATCTCGCTCGGCTCGAAGGAAGCCGAGCTCAGACAGCAGGCCGCGGAACTCGATGGCTTCGTGCTTCCTGGCAGCCCGGCGGATGTGGACCCGGCGCGTTACGGCGAAGCCCGCCACGCCAAGACGGTAACGCTCGACCCCGATCGCGACCGGACCGATAGCGCTTTGCTCGAGCATGCCTTGGCGGCGCATAAACCGGTGCTGGCGATCTGTTATGGCTGCCAGATCTTGAATGTGCACCAGGGCGGAACGCTGGTGCAGGACATTGCCTCGGAGAGGCCGGGGACCGTAGCGCACGGCAAGACGGATTTGGCGGCTCAAGCGACCCGAGGAGACTTGGAGCACACCGCGACGCTATCGCCGGGCAGTCAGCTTGGCCGGCTGGCTGAAGCCGGGCTGGTGCGGATCAATAGCAGCCATCACCAGTCGATCGCGAAGCCGGGAGAAAGGTTGAAGGTGACGGCGCGCGGGGCGGACGGAATTGTGGAAGCCGTGGAATTCGATTCGCCGCAAGACTGGGTGATTGGCGTTCAGTGGCATCCGGAGCGCATGCCGGACGATGCGTTTGCGCAGAAATTGTTTGCCGACTTTGTCGGCGCGGCGCGCAAGGCCAAGCTCGAGACGGCACGGCGCTGACGGTCCGGGCGGACAAGAGAGCGCTCGAAGTGCGGTTCCGGCAATAGCTTTTACTTCACTTGGGGGAATCATGATTTCTTTGGCAGGAAAGGCTGCTTTGATCACCGGGGGTTCGCGCGGAATCGGCGCGGCGGCGGTGAAGCTGTTCGCGCAGGCCGGCGCCGATGTGGTGTTCAACTACAACCGGGCCAAGGACGCGGCGGCGCAGATTGAAGCCGAAGCGCGCAAACACGGAACTCGGGTGGAAGCGTTCAAGGCCGACGTTGGCAAGCACTCCGACAACAAGAAGCTGGTGGAACAAACCATCGCGCGCTTGGGGCGTATCGACATTCTGGTGGCAAACGCCGGCGTATGGAACGTGGATGATCTGCCCATCGAGAAAATGACGGAAAAGCAGTGGGACGAAATGGTGCGCATCAACCTCACCAGCGTCTACTCCATTGTGCATTTCACCGCGCCGCAGATGATCAAACAGAGGTCCGGCAAAATTATTCCCATCAGCTCGACCGCGGGCCAGCGCGGCGAATCCTTTCACACCCATTACGGGGCGACCAAAGGCGGCATCATCAGCTTCACGAAAGGTCTGGCGACGGAGCTTGCGCGGCACGGGATCCTGGTGAACTGCGTGGCGCCGGGGTGGGTGGGCACGGACATGTCGAACCCGGTGCTCAATACCAAGGCCGGGCAGAAAATGGCGGCCAGCGCGATTCCCCTGGGGCGGCCGGCGACGGCGGAAGAGATTGCCGGGCCCATCCTGTTTCTGGCGTCGGATCTGGCCAACTTCCTGACCGGCGAAATCATCAATGTAAACGGAGGGTCGGTGCTTTGCGGGTGATGCGGCGCCATCGCGCGGTGAGCGTTCTGACGCCAATCGGGTGCGCGTTGCTGATGGCGCTCCTGTCGTTCGGTTCGCGCGCCGCCCGGCAAAATCCGGACACCATGATGCCGGATGCCAGCGCAGCCAAGGCCAAGCAGATTCTGGCGCAGATGATTGAAGCATTCGGCGGGCCCGCCTATCTGAACGCGCGCGAGTCCGAGTGCGCGGGCCGCATGTCGCCCATCGCCCGCGCCAACGACAACACGGTAACAATTCCTTTCAAGGTCTATTGGCGCTATCCCGACAAGTCGCGTACCGACATCGGCAAAAAGGGGAATGTGATCGACCTTTTCGCCGGCAACGACGGCTGGACGCTCGACCACGATGGCGTAAGTGAGGAACCTTCGGATCGGGTGGATAACTTTCGCGCTCAGCTGCTCAACAATCCGCACTATATTTTTCGTCGCCGGCTCAACGAAGAGGGCATGTCCTTCCGCTGGGCGGGGCTGGACCTGATCGATCTGAAGTCGGTGGACTGGGTGGAGTTGACAGATCAGAGGCAGAACGTCTATCGAATCGCGGTGGCCCGAGAAACGCACTTGATGGTCCGCTTCAAAGTGTATACGCCGGCCGCAGCCAATGAACCGCCCGATGAAGATGTGACGTTTTTTTCGAACTATCATCCTTTCGACGGAATTCAGACCGCGATGCAGATCTCGCGCGAACACAATAGCCGCAGAATGTCGCAAATGTTCTATGAATCATGCCGCTACAACTCCAATCTGCCCCCGGACTTTTTCACCCGGGCTTCGCTCGAGCAGCGTTTCCGCGAAGTGGGCAGCCGTTCCGACAAGAAGAAGGCCGCCGAAGCGCGCGAGTGATCTGCCCTGCCCCTTACGCGTGGCGTTTCACGCCTAAAACCGTGGCCCGCGATCGCTCCTGAACCGGCCGGATCCGGCTTTCTTGCCCCCGTTTTCCTGCGCCGTGATCCCCAGCGCTTAGGTGCCGCAAGAAACAGCTGTGCTGCGTTTCTAACCCTGCCGTCCAGCCCCAACGTATTCTTACCGGCCCAAGTGTTTGGCCAGGAAATCGGCCATGAGCGCGTGCGCCTCCTTGGACTCGGGGAGTTCGGGATTATTCCAGAAGGCGTGCGGGAGGGCCTCAAAGACGACCAGTTGCGCGTCGACGCCGGCGCGCAGATAGGCACGATGCAGGATGGTAGTGCCGCTCAGAAGAAGGTCGCGGCCGCTCGTAATGAAAAGGGTCGGCGGAAAACCGTGCAGGTCGGCATAGACCGGGGAGAGCACGGGATCCTTGGCATCGCTGCCGGGCGTGAGGTATTCGGTGTTGCGCCAGTGGGGATCCGGCGGATCGAGATGTCCGGCCAAGCCATTGAGCGCAAAAAGGGCGATGGAGTCTCCGGTCTGGCTGAAATCGCCGAGGCCGGAGAAGATGCCGGTGGCCGCGGGCAGGGGCAGGTTCGCCCGTTTGAGTTTCGCGGTCATCTCCGCGGTGAGGATGGCACCGGCGGATGTGCCATAGACGGCAATGTTTCGGGGCTGGTAGGTTTTCAGAAGCTCTTTGTAAACCGCGACGGCATCATCGAGGCCGGCGGGAAAGGGATGCTCCGGCGCAAGACGATAGAGAACGGCCACGACCTTGGTTTGCGCCAGGTAAGCGACGGGAATGGTTTCCGTGAGGGAGCCAGAATCGGAATTGAAACCACCGCCATGGAGGTTGATGAGGACGCAATCGCGTTTTTCCGCGGGAATGGACGGCGGAGTAACGACGCGCACGGGAACGCCCGCGATGGTGTCCGATCGGACATTCACGGGATAGAGGTTTTGGAAGGCTTGGCCGGTTCTGGCTTGCCATTGATCGGTGCCAGCGCGGCGCTCCTTGAGGGTTTCCGGTTTGGCGGCGTCACTCGCGGCACGCGCCAGTACTTTTTGAGCTTCGCGGCTGACGGTAGAGGGAACGGGAACGACGCGCGTGATGTAGGCCGTGCCGTCAGGAGCGATGGTGCTGCTATCGGTGCGCGGTTGCTGCGCATTTCCGGGCGCCGGCGAAATCGCCATAGCCAGCAGGGCAAGAAGGAGTACGGAGAGCCGCATCGTGGACGCCTCCTCGGAAGCTCGGAGGCAGCATGTTAGCAGAGGCGCGAGAAGAAGTGCGGGCAGCGGGTGAGTCTTCCTTGCCCAGAGCAAAACGGTCAAGGCAAAGTCGCTGAAACCTTTGTCGGCCGAGATGATCTTACAGAGTTTAAGGAGCGGATGCGATGAAGATTGTGTCGCTGAATGTCGGTAGGCCGCGAGAGGTCGCATGGCACGGCCGCACGGTAAGCACCGGAATCTTCAAGGAGCCGGTGGCGGGGCGGGTGGCTTTGCGGAAGTTGAACCTGGAGGGAGACGAGCAGGCCGATTTGACGGTGCACGGAGGCGAGTACAAGGCGGTGTACTGCTATCCGGTGGAACATTATTCGTATTGGAAGCGAGAGTTGGGGCGCGAGCTGCCGATGGGGATGTTTGGAGAGAATTTTACGACCGAGGGCGTGCTGGAAAACGCAGTGAACCTGGGCGATCGCTTCAGCGTGGGGTCGGCGGAAGTGGTGGTGACGCAGCCGAGGCTGCCTTGCTACAAACTGGGGATCCGGTTCGGCGCGGACGACATGGTCAAGCGCTTTCTCGCGAGCGGGCGGACCGGATTTTACCTGCGGGTCGACCGCGAAGGAGAAACCGGTGCGGGCGACGAGCTGGTGCCGACCGGGCGCGACGCCAACGCCGTTCCGCTGCCGGCCATCGTGAACCTGTACGTGAGGAAACGCTACGGAGCGGAAGACTTGAAGCTCATAGGGCGCGTGATGAGAGTCGAAGCGGTGCCGGACGCCTGGAAGGGCTATTTCAGAAAGCGCGCCGCCGAAGCTGCCGGTTGACCCCGGCGTCGGGCGGCCGGTCCACCTCTACTACTCGGTCAGCGGACGGGGCGCGAGTTCGGCCCCTTCGCGGTCGGGGTCGAGAGACCAGACCTGGCGGTCGCCAAAATAGTTGAGGAGTTCGCGGTTGCGTGCGGGGCCCATGTCCCAGGCCCAGACTACGTGCGCAGCATCCACGTTCGCTTGGTTATAGACCCACTGCAGGCGCGACGGCGAAGTCTTCCCGTACTCGACGAGGACCAGGTGTTTGCCAGGGAGTCGATTCAATGCGGCGAGAACCTTCGGCCGGTTGGTAGGAACGGGCCGGGAGTTGCACCACGTCGGCGGCCAATCCGAACCGACGGCCAGGTGCAGGGGCGCCGCGGCACAACGCAACGTCAGAAGAACCAGGCAAAAAGCGGGAACGCTGCGCGCGAGGAAATATCCGGCCGGTTTGCCGCGCCAGGTGATGGTTCGCACCTGCTCGAGCGCACGCATAGCCAAGGCCCAAAGGGCGGGGGCAACCGGCGCGGCATAGTGGGGAAAGAAGAAAACCTCAAGAGCCAGCCCGAACAAAAAGCAAGCCACCACGATGAGCAAGAGCCGCGTATCCGGGTCGATCCTGCTCCAGGCCATTTTTCCCGGACCGGAACAGCCTGCGACCAGCAAGGGCACGCTGAGCAGCGGGCCCAAGTAGAAAAGCCACACTTCGAAGACCTTGACGATGGTCAGCGCGGCGATCGAAGTGAACGAGCGGTTGCTTTGATAGAAGCCCAGTTCGGTACCGACGTAGAAGTCATGAAGAAAAGGGTGATTGTAGACGGGTTCGGGCCTGGGCGCTTGCCACAGGAAATAGGGAGCGACGGCATAGGTTTTGCGTTCGAGGACCTGCGGCATGAGTAGCGGGTTTCCGGTCACGCGCCAGAAGTAGTAGCCCACGGACAAGGCGCCGATCAGAACAACCACGCCCAAAGGAAGCACCACACGCTTCACTACGCCGCCTGGCGTTTCCCTTGGTTGGCGAAAAATCCAGTGCAGCAGCCAAACCGCGACCGGGATTGACAGAATCATTCCTTCATAGGGGCGGCTGTTGGCAAGTAGGGCCATGCCCACACCCATTGCGACGGCGGCCAGCGGATTTTGCGCCGACCGGATGCGTGGCACGGCGCCCAACAGCAAGGTTCCGCCGAGCGCGGCCGTTGCGCCTCCCCAGTAGCTGTTGGCCCAGTAACTGAACATGCCGAAGCGGATGACGGCGAGCAATCCTCCGAGCAGAGCCGTGCTCGGCGAGGTCCAGGCTTGCAGCATCCAGCACATGGCGGCGCAGAACAGGGCAACCACCAGACCGACACCCAGGAATGGATGGCCGAGCATCCCCTGGCCAAGCGCCAGAAAAACGCCCTGCGCCGGCGGATACATGGAGGCGTAGGTGGGTTGCTGAAGTTCATGAAGATTTTCAAAGTGCACCCACATGGGATGGGCTGGATTGGCGAAGCGGTGGTGCGCGAAGGTGTCGGCGGCGAGCAGGAAGCTGAATTCATCGTTGATGGCGGGATAGGGGACGGGTTTTACGGGGAGGATGGCCACGCGGGCCGCAAGAGCCAGAATGCCGACAAGAAAAACGGCCAGGACGCGCCTTTCGGCTACGCGGCGGAATAAGAGTTCGACGCGAAGAATGGAGGGCCAAGGGTTACGGGCGGCGAACCAGGCGGCCAACAAACCGAGCAGCGCGAGAAAGGCCTCAATCCAGAAGAACAAGAATTTGTCCGTTCGGTCCGCGCTGGGTCGACGGGCCCGTTGGTCTCGGGTGGTTTGCGGCTCTGATCATAAGCCTGCGCCTGACTTGGACATGAGCGTTTTCCAGCGGGCCCAAGCCTGTTCGCGTGCGGTTTTGTTGGCGGGGTTGGCGTCGTCGGGAGTCTCGCCGGCGCGCATGAAGCCGTGGCCGGCGCCGTCATAGGTAACCGCATCGTAGGTTTTTCCCGCAGATTTCATGGCCTCGGTGGTTTCAGGGATGGTGGCGTTGATGCGCGCGTCATTGCCGCCGTAGAAGCCATAGACCGGTGCTTTGATTCTGAGCATGGCCTCTTTGGCCGGGGGTGGGCCGTAGAAGACAAATGCGCCGGCAAGGTCGGCGCGGTTGGTCGCGAAGCGGAACGTTTGCCCGCCACCCCAGCAGAAACCCGCGACAAACAGCTTCTTTTCGGCGGCGGGAAGCTTGAGGCCGTAATCGGCGGCGGCGTTGAGATCGGCCGTGACCTGGTCGGGAGGCAGCTTGCCGACGGCTTCCATCACGCCGCCCGAAGTAAAGTCTTTGGTGCGGCCGCCGTTCTGGGCCATACCCGACAGCAAATCCGGAGCGACGGCGATGTAGCCGGCAGCCGCGACTTCGTCGGCGAGTTCTTGCGCCCAATCGCTCAAGCCAAAGATTTCGTGGATGACCAGCACCACCGGCCGCTTGTCTTTCGTTTCGGGATAGACGACCAGCGTTTGCACGCTGCGCTCGGCGTGCTTGATCGTGACCCACTCGGAATGGCGCGGGGACTTGGCGATGCGTTCGCGAGCCCAGGGCTGCGACCATTCCTGTGAGGCCGCGACTTGCGCGCCGGCGAGGAAAGCACAAAGAGCGACGGTGATTTCTAGCAAGCGTTTCATGGAGGCACCCCTTGGCGGATGGGCGGTGAGATAGTAATCGGGCGGCAGCGAGTTGGGCAAGGGATTCCGTTCCCCGTTGCCGGAAGACGCTCTCATCAATGGCCAATTGCGCCGCGGGCCGCGCTAGCGGAAAAGCAGTTGCGCGAAGTCGGACAGGTTGCGGCGCCAGACCATCCAGCTGTGCGCGCCGGGCGTTTCGATGTCGGCATGCGCGATGTTCCGCGAGGCAAGCCATTTGCGGAAGTCGCGATTGATATCGATGAGACGGTCTTCGGTGCCGCATGCGATCCACAACAATTTGATTTGCTGATTGGATTTCTCCTCGAGGCCCGGAAACTCCTTTTCAAATTCCGGCGTGAAACCGCCGGAGCTGAAGGCGCCGATCCAGGCAAAGCGGTCGCGAGTATTCAGCCCGGTAAGCAGCGACTCCGCTCCGCCCATGGAGAGGCCGGCGATCGCGCGTGCGCTACGGTCTTTGCTGACCCGGTATTCGGATTCGACGCGAGGCATTACCTCGGTGAGCAGGGTTTGGCGGAACTTGTCGAAGTTGCGGTCCGTGATGGAGCGGTCGCGGAAGGCGCCCGAGTTGGGTTCAAGGATTTTCGGTTCGCCGTAGCCGAGCGGCATGACGACGATCATCGGCTTGGCTTTGCCGGCGGCGATCAGATTGTCGAGGATGACGTTAGCGCGCCCGACCGCGGACCAGCCGCTGGCGTCGTCGCTGTAGCCGTGAAGCAGGTAAAGGACCGGATAGGTTTCAGAGGCGCGCGGGTCGTAGCTGGCCGGTGTGTAGACGTAGTAGTCGCTGTCGACGCCGACCACTCCCGATCGGTAGAAGTGATGGTGCAGTTCACCGTGTGGCACATCGCCGATTTCCCAGACCAGGCCGGGACCCGCAACGTGCACCACGCTCGCGCGATAGAGGAAATTAGGTTTGACGGCGTGATTGGACGGGTCGAAGTTGGTCACTCCGTCCACCTGGAACGAATATCCGTAGAAATCGGGGGCCAGGGGATCGGAAGTAACGCTCCAGACGCCCTGATCGTCTTTTTGCATGGGCCGGGGCTGGGGCCAGCCTTCGATGGAGACGCTGACCTCCCGGGCGTTGGGCGCGCGCAGGCGAAAGACCACGCGATGGTCGGAATGAACCTCCGGAGAAACTACCGGAGGCGGAGGAGCGGGCTTGGGCGCCTCGGGCTTTTTTTCTTGCGCGCAAAGAGAAACCGCAACCGCAGGGAAGGTAAGGAGCAAAACGATTCGTTTCATGTACCACCGTCGGACCAGCGTCGAACCGGAGTTTTCTGCCAAGGCGCGACGGAGTTTACAACAACTGCCCTGCGGTCGCGGAACCCGGGGCCAGCGCCGGCCGCAGCAGTCTCAGCCAGCCATCCTCCCCGGCTGCGACACCGCGGCCGGCAAGCTGTTAGACTCGGCGCGCGTAGGGTTTCGATGGAACTAACGGAGCGACAACACCAGGCGCTTTGCGCGATTTGCGATGCCTTTTTGCCGCCGGCGCCGGGCTGGCCCTCGGCCGTGGAGCGCGGCGTTCCCGCTGCGCTGGCAGCGGCCCTCGATTTCAATCCGCGCGAAATCGACCGCTGGGAGTTTCTGAACCTGCTGGATTTCTGGGATTCGCGCCTGCATTCGTTCTTTGCATCCGGAACGTTTATGCGATTTTCTGAACTCGCCGCAGAAGAAAAATGCCGGATGCTGCTCGCGTGGGCGGACAGCAGTATTACCCTGCGGCGCGCGGCGTTCCAGGCGCTGAGAAAGGCCGTGGGGTTCTTGTACGTGATGCTTCCCGGACGGGAGGGCCCAGCAGACGCGGTATGGAAGCAAATGGGATACCCGGGCCCGATCGGCGTGCAGCGGCCCCATGCGCCGCGGAAACTGCATGTCACGACGCCCGAGAAAGAAAGCACTCTGCAATGCGATGTGTGCGTGATCGGGTCCGGCGCCGGAGGGGGCGTGGCAGCGGCGGTGCTCTCCGCCGCCGGCAAGGAAGTGATCGTGCTGGAGGCCGGCGGGTATTTTGACGACCGAGACTTTGACGGCGCGGAGCTGAAAGGTTTTGCACGGCTGTATTCGGAATGCGGTTTCGCGGCGACGCGCGATCACAGCGTGGGCCTGTTGGCGGGGGCTTGCCTCGGCGGCGGCACGGTTGTGAACTACAGCACGTCGTTTCGAACGCCGGAGGACATTCGTGAAGAGTGGGCCGGGGCGGGCGTGGAGTGGATCCGCACGGAAGAGTACACGCACAGTCTGGACGCGGTTTGCGCACGATTGCGGGTGAACTGCGAGCACAACCGCGTGTCGCGGCGCGAGCAGCTGATGGAACGCGGACTGCGGCGCCTTGGCTGGCACGTGGATGCCATGCCGCGCAATGTGATGGGCTGCGAGCAGGGACGGATCTGCGGCTACTGCGGGTACGGCTGCTCGATCGGCGCCAAGCAATCGGCGACCAAGACCTGGCTTGCGGATGCGCAAGAGCAAGGAGCGAAGTTCGTGGTGGAGACGCGCGCGGAACGTGTGCGCGTCGAACGAGGGGTTGCCACCGGTGTCGAAGCGCGGACCGCAAAGGGCCACCGCGTGGTCGTGAAGTCGCGGGACGTGGTGGTGGCATGCGGAGCCGTTCATACTGCGGCCCTGCTCCTGCGATCCGGGCTCGGCAATCCGCATATCGGACGGCATTTGTATTTGCACCCGGTATCGAACATCTGCGGCATTTTTGACGAAGAGATTCGGCCATGGGAAGGGACGATGCAGGCGGTTTACTCCGACCAGCACCGCTTTCTCACGGCAAACTACGGAGTGAAGTACGAAACCACGGCCCTGCAGCCGGTGATCGCCATGGCCGTGATGCCCTGGCGGGGACCGGAGGACTACCGCGCGCGTATGGCCAACTTGCCGAGGACCGCGGCGATCGGCGTTCTGCTGCGCGATCGCGGCGAAGGGCGGGTGACGGTGGACCGCGAAGGCCACCCCGTGACGCGCTACACACTTTCCGATTACGACCGGCGGCACATGCAGTGTGGCTTTCGCGGTGCAGCGGAGATCCTGGAAGCCGCCGGAGCCCGGCGCATCTACTCGCCGCACGCGAAGCTCTGCTCCTATGAACCCGGGCGCGCCGGCTCCATTGAGACGTTTGTGGGCGACATGGATGAAGCGGGCTGGGGGAACGCGCAACTGGCGTTGTTTTCGTTTCACATCATGGGCACTGCGCGAATGGGCGACGCCGCCAGCTCGTCGGCGACCAGCCCGGAAGGCCAAGTCTGGGAGGCGAAGAATCTCTATGTGATGGATGGATCGTCTTTCCCGAGCGCCTCAGGCGTCAATCCCATGATTTCGATCGCGGCCATCGCGCACCGCAACGCCCGCGCCCTGGCCGCCAAATGATTGGCGGTCTTTTTGCGTGCTCCGGGGCGCGGCGTATAATGGTGGAATGCCAATGAGCCAAAATAGCGCGCATTCGGGCGGCGCTCTTCACGGAACGACGGTTTTGTGCGTGCGCAAAGACGGAAAAGTGGTCTTGCTCGCCGACGGCCAGGTGACCATGGGCGACCATGTGATGAAGCACACGGCGCGCAAGACCCGGCGGCTTTATCAGGACAAAGTGATCGCGGGTTTTGCCGGCTCGACAGCCGACGCCATCTCCCTTTTTGAGCGGTTCGAAGGCAAGCTGCAGGAGTTTTCCGGTAACCTGCAGAAGGCGGCGGTAGAGCTGGCCAAGGATTGGCGCAAAGACCGCGCGCTGCGGCACCTGGAAGCCCTGCTGATCGTGGCCGACGGCAAAGGCACGTTTATCCTGTCCGGCAACGGCGACGTGATCGAACCGGATGACGGCATCGTGGCCATCGGCTCGGGCGGATCGTACGCGCTTGCAGCGGCACGGGCGTTGATGAAACACTCGAAGTTGAGCGCCAAGGATCTGGCGCTCGAGGCGATGCGCATCGCGAGCGAAATCTGCATCTATACCAATGCCAACATTACCGTGGAAGAGCTGGGGTAGGTGTAAAAAGCAAACCGAACGGGGGAAAGCCGCTCGATGATCCGGAAAAACCCGCTTGGCGCGGAATGGCGGCGCAGAAATCAAGCCGGAAACAAAATCTTGAGGAGCAACTAGCACGCTTTTATGGCCAGCAAGTCAGAAAAGGAACTGGTTCTGGTGCCAGGCGGTGCAAACGGAACGCAGCCCGAGGGGGAGGAGTTTCTGCCGGCACTGGACGACATGACTCCGCGCGAGATCGTCGCGGAGCTGGACAAATACATCGTCGGCCAGGCGGCGGCGAAGCGCGCGGTGGCGGTGGCGCTGCGCAATCGCGTGCGGCGCCAGAAACTGGCGCCTGAGTTGGCGGACGATATCCTGCCCAAGAATATTCTGATGATCGGGCCGACCGGCGTGGGGAAAACGGAAATTGCCCGACGGCTGGCGCGGCTGGCGGGCTGTCCGTTTGTCAAAGTGGAGGCTTCGAAGTACACCGAAGTCGGCTATGTGGGTCGGGACGTGGAGTCGATGGTGCGGGACCTGGTGGAAATGTCCATCGACATGGTTCGCGAGGAAAAACTCGATGAAGTCGCCGAACGCGCCGAACAGGCGGCCGAAGAGCGCGTGCTGGACCTGCTGCTGCCCCTGCCGCCTCCTCCGGCGCCGGGAACCGCGGACAGCGATGCCGCTTCGCAGCGCGAGCAGAATCAACGCACGCGTGAAAAGCTGCGCGCGCAGCTCCGCGAAGGGAAGCTGGATCAGCGCATGGTGGATCTGGAAGTGCGCGAGCGCATGATGCCGTCGTTCGAGGTCATCTCCAACCAAGGCGTGGAGGAGATGGACGTCAACTTCAAGGAAATGCTGAGCGGCATGTTCGGCCAGCAGAAAAAAAAGCGCAAGATGAGCGTGGCCGACGCCTTCGAATATTTGATCCAGGAAGAGGAAGGCAAGCTGGTCGACATGGACCAGGTGACGCGTATCGCCGTGGAGCGAGCCGAGCAGATGGGCATTATCTTCATCGACGAGATCGATAAGGTCGCGGGGCGGGAATCCGGGCACGGGCCGGATGTGAGCCGCGAAGGCGTGCAGCGCGACATTCTGCCGATAATCGAAGGCACCACGGTGAATACGCGGTATGGCATGATTCGCACCGATCACATCTTGTTTGTGGCGGCGGGCGCCTTTCACGTCACCAAGCCTTCCGATCTGATCCCCGAACTGCAAGGCCGGCTGCCGATCCGCGTGGAGCTGCAGTCGCTCAAAGAAGAAGACTTCGTGAGGATTCTGACGGAGCCGAAGAACGCGCTGATCAAGCAATATATCGCGCTGCTCGAGACCGAAGGATTGAAGCTCACCTTCACCGACGACGCGGTGGAAACCGTGGCGAAATTCGCTACCACCGTGAACGAACAAACCGAAAATATCGGCGCACGCCGTCTGCATACCATTCTCGAGAAGGTGCTGGACGAACTCTCCTTCGAAGCGCCCGATCTCAAGAAAAAGACGGTGAAAGTGGACGCCGCCTACGTCAACAAGCAGCTTGCCGATATCGTGAAAAACCAGGATTTGAGCCGCTACATTCTGTAACGCTGAAAAGAGAAGATGGAAAATAGAGAAGGGCGCCGCTCCTTTGCACAGTTGCCGTTCGAGCGCCGGGTGCTCGGCATTCTCTTTTCCGCCTTGGCTCTGGCCGGCTGCGGCGCCCCCGGAGAGCCGCAACCGCCGTCGCCGCCGGTTCCTTCCGCCATCACCGACCTGACCGCGCATCAGCAGGGCCACGGCGTGCAGCTGGTTTTCACCCTGCCGGGCCGTACCACGGCCGGCGAGCGTCTGGCCGAGCCGCCCGCAACCGAGATTTTCAGAGGCGAGCTCAAGACCGACGGCAAGCTCGACAACAAGTCGTTTCGTCTGGTCTACACCATCCCGGGCGAGCTGTCAGAAAACTACGCGCTAGCGGGAAAAATGCAATTTACCGATGCCATCCCGGCCGACGAGTTGCGGACGAATCCGGGCCTGCGGCTGGTCTATAGGGTGCGAACGCGCGCTTCGAAAAAGAAGAATTCCGCGGATTCCAATACCGTCGCCGTAAAGCTGTACGCCGTAGCCGATAAGATACCCTCCCTCGCGGCCGAGGTCACCGAAAACGCCGTCGAGCTCGCTTGGCCGGCTCCCGTCTCCGCGAGCGGCGGCGAAGCAGTCGCCGCCTATCACATCTATCGCGGCGAACTCGATGCGAATTCGCCCGCCCCTGCCGACGGCGATCTGGCCGCGGCCAAGTGGAAGAATCCGCTCCTGCTGCTGGCGCCGGCTGAGAGCAACTCCTATCGCGACACTTTTTTCGAGTTTGGCAGGACCTACGCGTATGTGGTGCGAAGCGTAATCATCGTGGACGGCGATCCCATCGAGTCTGACGATTCGGCGCCGGCTGTGGTCACCCCGCGCGACACGTTTCCACCGGCCGTGCCGCAGAACGTGGTGGCGGCCGTGTTGCCAACTGCGGCCGGCGGGCAGGTGGTAGATCTTTCCTGGGCCATCAATGTGGAACCGGATCTGGCTGGGTATCGCATCTATCGTTCCGAGAAGGAGGGCGAACCCGGCGCGGTGCTGCGGACGGAATTGCTGGCCTCTCCGGCTTATCGCGATCCCTCCGTTCTATCGGGACACCGTTACTGGTATTCGGTCACCGCGGTAGATCGCGCGGGAAACGAAAGCGGAAGGTCGGACGCTGCGCTTGCCGACCTGAGCGAGACCTTGCCGTGAAGGCTGCTACACTCTGTGGCCATGAAATTCTGCCGCTTTAAGCCTGCCGCCTCCCATGCCGCCGAAGCGCGCTACGGAATTCTGCACGGCGACCGCATCCGGGAAATCAGCGCCGCGCCCTGGAACGCGTGGAGCGAAACGGAAAAGGTCTGGGCCAACGGCGAAGCAAGGCTGGTGGCCCCGGTCGAGCCGCGAAAGATTGTCTGCATAGGGCGAAACTATCTGGCCCACGCCAAGGAGCTCGGAAATGAAGTGCCCGAGAATCCGCTCATTTTCCTGAAGCCGGCGAGCGCGATTGTGGGACCCGATGAAGCGATCGTACTGCCGAGATATTCCAAGCGCGTCGAGCACGAGGGCGAACTGGGGTTGGTGGTAGGGAAGCGCTGCTCGCATCTTGGCGATGAAGAGGATTCGCTGTCCTATTTGCTCGGCTACACCTGTGTCAACGACGTGACCGCTCGCGATCTTCAGAAAGCCGACGTGCAATTTACGCGGGCCAAGGGATTCGACACCTTTTGTCCGGTGGGACCGCACATCGAAAGCGCGCTGCGACCTGACGATCTGCTGGTGGAAACCCGAGTGAACGGAGAGCTTCGCCAGTCGGGCCGAACCTCTCTCATGGTCTTTCCTCCGGCGTTTCTGGTGCGATGGCTTTCGCGCATGATGACCCTTGAGCCCGGAGACTTGATCGCCACCGGCACGCCGGCCGGTGTCGGGCCGCTGGCCGAAACCGACACCGTCGCGGTCGAGATCGAAGGTATCGGGGTATTGCGTAATCCGGTGCACGGCCCTACGGCATAGCTTCATTTCTTTTCGCGTGATTCGTAAAATAAAGAGCCTTGGGGGGCGCAGGCGCAAAAGGCGCTTCGCGAATGGTGGTTCGCGCAAGATAGTTCGCTTCCCGCGGAACATGCTTGGGGGCTACACGTTGAAGAATTGGGATTGGAAGATGGTGGCGACCGTCGCCGGCGCGGCCGTGGCCGGGTTTTCCTTGATTGCATACGCTTTTTTTCGTCCGGCGGTTGATCCGGAAGAAGCCGAGCGCAAACGCCGCTTGCACCTGAATCAGATCGGCCGCATCGCGGAAGGCCAGGTGGTCGAGCTTGCCGAGCACGAAGCGCTTCCGCAGCCGGCGCAGCGCGGACTTTTCGGCAGCAAAGCGCAGCCGCTGGCTGGAAATCGCCTGCGCCATCTGGTCTCCTACAGCTACGCTATCTCCGGCGTGACTTACCAAACGGCCCAGGACATCACGGGGCTGGAAAGCCAGGTGCGCATGGAGCGCCTGGTCGCGGGCCAGCCCGCCAGCATCAAGTACGACCCCGCGAACCCGGTCGATTCCATTCTCGTGGCCGACGATTGGTCGGGGTTGCGCTAAGCTAGGTCTGACTCGACCAGAAGCGAAACGCCGGGCGGTGCGCCGGGATTTCTCATGAAGCAAATCTTCGCCTCCATTCTGACCACGGTCCTGATCATCGCGCTGACGCTCGGCGCCATGTTTGCGCTGGTTGCCGCGACGGCGCGGGTCACGGTGATCCACTCGCCGGTCGAGCGGGCGTTTGCCATCGGGGCCGAGCTCGTTTTGGGCATCGTACTGCTCTTGGGAACGGTGTGGGTGGCCACGCACCTCGCCGTGCGCATTTTCCACATACCCGACCGGGTACCTCGAGGAGAACCGCTTGGCTGAGCCGAAACATTCGCCCGCACCGGTAACGCCGCAGGAGGGGAGGCTCGAGGAGCTGCGCCGCCGCACCGCGGAGGCCGAAGCCGGGGGCGGCGCGGAGCGGCGGGAGCGCGAACACAAAGCCGGCAAGCTGACCGCGCGCGAGCGCATCCATTTGCTGCTCGACGAAGGCACCTTCGAGGAACTCGACAAATTCGTGCGCCATCATTGCACCGATTTCGGCATGGAGTCGCAGCGGCCGGCGGGCGACGGCTTTGTGACCGGATTCGGACGCGTCGACGGTCGCCTGGTCTATGTCTTCGCGCAGGACTTCACGGTGTTCGGCGGATCGCTGTCGGAATCGAATGCACAAAAGATCTGCAAGATCATGGATCTGGCGATGCGCAACGGCGCGCCGGTGGTCGGGCTGAACGACTCCGGCGGCGCGCGTATTCAGGAAGGCGTGATGTCGCTCGCCGGCTATGCGGACATCTTCCTGCGCAACACCCTGGCCAGCGGAGTCATTCCGCAAATCAGCGCGATCATGGGGCCGTGCGCGGGCGGAGCGGTCTATTCGCCGGCCATCACCGACTTCATTTTCATGACACGCGAAACCTCCTACATGTTCGTCACCGGGCCGGACGTCATCAAAACCGTCACGCACGAGGAAGTGACCAAACAGGAGTTGGGCGGCGCGATGACCCACAACGAAACGAGCGGCGTGGCGCACTTTATTTCGCGTGACGACGCCGACGGCTGCGCCATGATTCGCGAACTGCTGAGTTTCCTGCCCTCGAACAATCTGGAAGACCCGCCCAAACGGCCTACCGCGGATCCGGCGACGCGCCGCGAAGCTGCGCTGAACGCTTTGGTGCCGGAAGACGCGCTGAAGCCCTATGACATCAAGGATGCCATTCACGCCGTCGTGGATGAGGGATATTTTTTTGAAGTTCACGAGCACTTCGCGAAAAACCTGGTGGTGGGGTTTGCGCGCATGGATAGCCGGCCGGTCGGAATCGTCGCCAATCAGCCGGCCTTTCTGGCCGGCGTGCTGGACATCAACGCCTCGGTGAAGGGCGCGCGCTTTGTGCGTTTTTGCGACGCCTTCAACATTCCGCTCATCACCTTCGAAGATGTCCCGGGTTTTCTGCCGGGAACGCAACAGGAGTTCGGCGGCATCATCCGCCACGGAGCCAAATTGCTTTATGCCTTCGCGGAAGCCACGGTTCCGAAAATTACGGTGATTACGCGCAAAGCCTACGGCGGCGCATATTGCGTCATGGCCTCCAAGCACATCCGTACCGACGCGAATTTCGCCTGGCCGACCGCGGAAATCGCGGTGATGGGTCCGGAAGGCGCGGTCAACATTGTCTACAAGAGGGAGCTCGACAAGGCGCACGAAGACGAGCGGGAAAGGCTGCGCCGCGAGAAAATCGCGGAGTTTCGGGAACGCTTCGCCAACCCATTCGTGGCGGCGGAACGCGGCTACATCGACGCCATCATCGAACCCGCGCAGACCCGCGAACACATCATCACTTCCCTGCGCGCGCTCGAGAACAAACGCGACAGCAATCCGCGCAAGAAACACGGCAATATTCCGCTGTAGCCGGCGTTATTTCAGCAGATATTCCTTGAGGAATTCGATGGTGGCGTAGAACTGGAAGTCCTGGTTCACCTTCTTGCGGAAGCCATGGCCTTCGTCGGCGGCCATCAGGAACCATACCGGCGTCCCTTCGTTTTTCAGCGCGGCCACGATTTGCATACTCTCGCTGAGGGGCACTCGCGGATCGTTCTTGCCCGCGACGACCAGCATCGGCTTCTTGATCTGGTCCGCGTGTTTCAGCGGCGCGATTTTTTCGAGGTATTCGCGCATCTTCGGGTCGCGTTCGTCTCCGTACTCCACGCGCCGTAAATCGCGGCGGTAGGCTTCGGTGTGCTCGAGAAAGGTCACCAGGTTCGACATGCCCACAATGTCCACCGAACATTTGATCCGGTCGCTGTAGAAGGCCGAGACGGCCAGCGTCATATGGCCGCCGTAGCTGCCGCCGGTCACGCCGATTCGGCTGGGGTCCAGGTCGCTTTGTCCGCCGATCCAGTCGAAAAGCGCGTTGATGTCCTTATAGCTGTCCTCGCGCTTTGCCGCGTTGTCGAGAAGCGAGAACGTTTTTCCGTAACCGGTCGAGCCGCGAACGTTTGGATAGACCAGCGCAATGCCCAGTTCGTTCAGATAATAGTTTCCGCGGCCCAGGAAGATCGGCTGCGACTGCCCCTCCGGCCCGCCGTGTATCACCACCAGCACCGGCCGCTTGCCGGGAAACTTCCCGGGCGGGGGCAGGTACAGGAAGCCCGAGATCTCCCTGCCGTCAAAGCTTTTCCACTTCACGAGCCGAGCTTCGGGAAAGGCGTCGGCTTTGACCGCCAGTTCGCTCGCGGTCCAGCGCTCGAGCTTGCCGCTCGGCACGTCAATGGAATAGACGTCGCCCGGCCCGCGCGCATTCACGATGGAAAAGCCCAGCTCGCGGCTGTCATGCTGCCAGCGCAGCGCGCCGATCACGCCGGCCGGCAATTTCGGCAAATCCGCATCGGCTTGGCTTCCGCGGCCGCGCACATGGAGCACGCTCGCACCGGCCTCGTTGCTCACGAATGCGATTCGCTTGCCGTCGGGCGACAGTTTGAAGGCCTCGACATCCCACGGGATCTTGGCGGTCAGATACTTCGGCTGCTTGCTGGCGAAATCCATGTAAGCCAAGCGCTGAAATTCCGAATCCATGTCGGTCGTGAGGTAAACGCCCCGGTCATCCTTGCTGAATGCCGCGTCCCCGTAGGAGACTTTTTCTTTCCGGTCGCGCGGCGTAAGCGCGGTTTTCTCTCCGCTGGCCGTGTCCACGAGCCACAGGTAGGATTCATTGATGGAAAGCTCTTCCTTCAGCAGAATCTTCTTGTCGTCGGGCGACCAATCAAGCGGCTGCCACCCGCCGCCTTCAAGCCTCGCGAGCAAACGATCGGTCTTGCGATCGGCCGGATTCATGACCCACAAATCGGTGTCTTTACCGGTGCGCCGCGTGGACATGTAGGCGAGCTCGTCGCCTTTGCTCGACCACGGCCCCATCAGATTTCGCGACTGGCCATCGGTGAGCAGGGTCACCTCGCCCGTCTCCAAGTCATAGCGATAGAGCTGGTACCACTCGCCCCCGCCCGTATCCTTCGTGAACACGATGTAGTCGCCACCGTTCGGGTGAAACCGACCGGTGGTCACGGCGTCGGAGAAAAACGTCAGTTGCCGCCGCGCGGCGCCCGGTGCTGAAACCAGGTGCAATTGCGGCGTGTCCGCAAAGCGGGTGGCGATCAACATTTCGCGCTTGCCGGGATTCCAGTCCGCCAAGGCCGCGCTGCGATAGGCACCATAGCGGCCCGCCGTCTCGGCCAGGGACGCCGGAACCTTCGGCAATCCTTCCGCGAAGATGCTCTCCGGCGGAGAGACGATCGCCTCCTGGGCCCCCAAACGCGCCCCCGCCAGCAGCGCCACGGCGCACGCCATCGCCAGTTTTCTATCCATGGTCCCCCCGCTCCTTGGCCGAGCGAAGTTTCTCATACACCGGAAACAATTGGACACGCAAGCGAATTGACTTGCCCGCCCGGCCGGGACCAGCGTGCTACACTTCGGCTCGATTCCGATTGGCCGATGTTCCTGAAAATCCTCATCGCTAACCGCGGCGAAATTGCCGTGCGCATCGTTCGGGCCTGCCGCGAGCTCGGCATCCGCTCGGTGGCCGTGTTCAGCGACGTGGATCGCAATTCGCTCCACGTACGGCTGGCCGACGAAGCCTATCCCATCGGTCCCGCGCCTTCGCGGGAAAGCTACCTGCGCATCGACAAGATCATGGACGTCGCTCGCCGCGCGGGTTGCGACGCCATTCACCCCGGTTACGGCTTTCTAGCGGAAAATCCGGCGCTCCCGCGGGCTTGCGCGGATCGAGGCATCACTTTCATCGGACCTTCGGCCGACGCCATGGAAGCGCTCGGCGCAAAAACCGCCGGCCGCCAGCTGGCTCGCCGTGCCGAGGTCCCCACCGTTCCCGGCACCCACGATGCGATTGAAGATCCAGAAGCCGCGCGGGAACTGGCGCGAAGCATGGGCTATCCGGTGCTGCTGAAAGCGGTCGCAGGCGGGGGCGGAAAAGGCATGCGCTTGGTCGACGCCGACCGCGATTTTGCCGCGGCCTTTCGCGATGCCTCTTGTGAAGCCCTAAACGCCTTCGGCAACGCCAGCGTCTACCTGGAAAAATACCTCGCAAGGCCGCGTCACATCGAAATCCAGATTCTAGCCGATTCGCACGGCCGAGTGGTCTCGCTCGGCGAGCGCGAATGCTCGGTGCAACGCCGCCACCAGAAGGTGATCGAAGAAGCTCCCTCGCCCATCATGACGCCTGAGCTGCGCAAACGCATGGGCGATGCCGCAGTGCGTCTGGCCCGCGCCGGCGGCTATACCAACGCCGGTACGGTCGAGTTCCTGGTAGACGCCCACTACAATTTTTACTTTCTTGAGGTGAACACACGCTTGCAGGTGGAACATCCCGTCACCGAGCAAGTCACCGGCCTCGACTTGGTCAAGCTGCAAATCGCCATCGCCGCGGGACACCGTCTTCCCTTCGCCTGGGAAACCATCACCCCGCGCGGCCACGCCATGGAGGTTCGCCTCTATGCCGAAGACCCCGAAAACAATTTCTTTCCTTCCCCGGGCAAAATCCTGTCGCGCCACGCGCCGAGCGGCCCCGGCATTCGCGTCGACGAGGGCGTCTACGAGGGCTGGACCGTGCCTATGGACTACGACCCGCTGCTCAGCAAACTCATCGCCTGGGGCAACAGCCGCGAAGAGAGCATCGCTCGCCTTCGCCGCGCCCTCGACGAATATTCCGCCGCCGGCATCAAGACCAATCTGGCGCTGTTTCGCCGCATCCTGGCCGAGCCCGATTTTCTTCGCGCCGAGATTCACACCAAATGGCTCGATGAACTGCTGCGCCGGCCGCAGCCGGCCGCGCAGAGCGACGCCAGCCGGACCGACGCCGCCGCGGTTGCCGCGGCCCTGTGGCAAGCCACGCGCAACGGCGCCGCCGAGACTGCCAAGCCCGAATCGCGATGGAAGCACGAAGGCCGGCACCGGCAGTTGGAGCGGCTTCAGTGAAGTACGAAGTTCTGCTCGACGGCAAAACCCGCGTCGTCGAACTCGCCCGAGAGGATGGCGGCTGGAAAATCACGCTGGATGGCAATCTGCTGGATGCCAACGCCGTCGAGGTTGCCCCCAACACCTTCAGCGTTTTGCTGAATGGCCGGTCGCATCAGGTTCGCGTGGCCCCGCAGTCCGACGGTTCGCTCACCCTGCACACCGATGTCGGCGAATATCGCGCCGAGGTCACCGACCCTCGCTCCTGGCGTGGCCGCCGCCACGGTGCGCTCGAGGCGGAAGGGCGCCAGCAGATTGCGGCTCCCATGCCCGGCAAGGTGGTTCGTCTGCTCGTCACGCAAGGTGACACGGTCGAAGCGGGCCAGGGTCTTATGGTCGTCGAAGCAATGAAAATGCAAAACGAAATCCGCTCACCCAAAAGCGGCAAGATCGTAAAACTCTGCGCTGCGGAAGGCCAAGCGGTCAACGCCGGCGAAGTCCTGCTGTGGGTCGAATAACTCCTGTCAACCCGCCGGCTCGGTTCGCAATCGCAAAATCGAGAGCCCGTCTTTCCATCGCCAGCGGGCGCGCGGCAGCCTTCAGATCCGGCGGGCGACGTTCGGGAAGTCCAGCCAGACTTTGACGCCGCAGAAGTGCGAGCCCTCGGTGCAGATGGGAGTGGCGACTCCGCAGCGGAGATGGCAGGGCGGCCCGATGAATTTTGCCAGCTGCGGGTGAACCTCGCGCATTTGAGCGATTTCGTCGAGCGAGGACTGGTAGATTTCTTCCTGGGCATTGAAGCAAGTGCGCATGGTCCATTTGTGGAGAAGGTGCAAGAGGGAGCCGGATTCGACGAGTCGGATGGATTTGGCGTTGGGCAGGAGGTAAAGCGCGATTTCCTGGGGGACGCCGCGGTCCAGGAGCTGGTTCTTGGCCTGCCAGGCTTCGTTCATGGCGCGGTCGTAGACTTCCTTGGCGCGGGGGTTGTTTTCAACCAGTGCCGGGGTGATGTAGTCGGGTTTCCGGGTATCGGCGAGCGTCAGCAGCGGACGCGAGCCGGGGATCATGCGATGGCGTTGATCCTGGCTGTCGGCGGTGTGGCTGATTTTCTTGGCGAAGGTGTAGTTGGCATGCTGCAGCGCCCGCATCATGGGAGCGTGCACACCCACGTTTAGTGTTTCCAGGCGATAGGGATTGCGCGCCGGGTTGAGCAGTCGGTCGAGGGCTTCGTGGTCCGGACACTCGGCCGAGGAGAGGCCGACGACGGCGCGGTAAGAAGAGGCGACGACGGCCGGAGCGTTCGCTGAGTAATCAAGCAGCTTGGCGGTGCGGCCGGCCAATCGAGCGTCGAATTCCCGGGCAAAGGCCTCGCCATTCTGTAGCGGGTCCGCCGGCCCGGCGCCCGGCGCTGGACGCCACTCCGGCAGCTCCTGGAGCGGCTCGATGGCGAAACGATCGAAGAATTGCGCGTCGATGTTCCTGACCTGCGCAACCATTTCGCCCACGACCGCGCGGGCCTCGCTCGGGGTGTCGGATGCGGCGCACATGCGCCAGAGACGGTGCAGCACGATACCGGACAGGGTGTGCACCATGGCCGTGAAGGCGGCGACCGGGAGAACGTAGCGGGCGATTTCGATGGCGCGCTTTTCCGCCGAGCGCTCGATTTTCTGAATTCGCTTGGGATGGGAAAGCGGGCCGACGTGCCAGATGTCCTCGAGGATGCGGCGCGCGTCGGGCAGCAGCAGCGAGGAGAGCTGGCGATAGTAAGACCAGGCGCGGCTGACGGCGCGTTCGTAGATACGGCGCGATTCGGCGTCGAAGAACAGCGCGGCCGGGGGAATATAAGCCTGCACGCGATCCATGCGCACGTATCGCTGCGATTGTTGCTCGGAGTTGTAGAAGGGATGCGCGTGCAGGAAGGACCACACCAACTGGCGGCTGACGTTTTCCAGCCCGAATTCAAAATGCGCGTGCTGATAGACGGTATGGTGGCCGCTGAAAAAGGTGGCGGCGCCGATGTTGAGGCGCTGCTTGTCGGTGATTTCCTCGGGCCCAATCAGGCGAGGCGAGTAACAGGTCCGCGCGGCGGCCATGGCGGAGTCAAACGGATGCGCGAAGGCGTTGCGTAGCGTGACCCGCGGCGGAGCGCTTTCCACCAGTTCCGCGGAGCTTCCGCTTTCGAACATGCGCGATTGGGTGGCCACGTCGCAGTTGATTCTACATGCGTGGAAGGCCGGAGCGAAATCGCAAAGAGCGGAAGTCCCAGGAAAAAAAGGCCACTGCGCGCGAGCCAGAGCCGGGCCAGGCGAATTTCGCCTGTGCGCTTCCGCTTCCCGGGGGAAACCTACTTCTTGGCGGCGGATTTGGCTGCGGCGTCGGCGTACTTCTTGGTGAAGCGCTCGACGCGGCCGGCGGTGTCCACAAGCTTCTGCTTGCCGGTGAAGAAGGGATGGCAGTTGGAGCAGATTTCGACGTTCAGCCTGTCGCCCTTGACGGTGGAACGCGTTTGAAAATTATTCCCGCAAGCACAGTGAACGGTTACGGGATGATAGTCGGGATGAATACCGGGCTTCATGAATCTCCAGTCTGTCGCGTCCGGTCTGCGCGGCTGATCTGCGGTGAGCAGGCATCTAGCAGCGTCGCTAGGTCGCGAGGAACTTCTGATTATAACAGCAGCGTTTAGAGAGCGCAAAATCCGACCGGCTCGAATCTCGGGCGGGCAGCCTCGACTTCAGTTGGGAATGTCGGTGAAGACTTCGTTGGAAAAGGCGCTCTCGCCGCCGTCCGACTCTACGGCGGTGACGACATAGAAATAGTGGGCGCCGCCTTGTACCGTGGAATCGCTGTAAGCCAGGCCGGCGACCAGAGAACCGTTGACCCGGTTGTACGGGCCGCCGGCCGCAACGCCGCGATAGACGTGGTAACCGGCCACGGCACTGGTGCTGGCGTTCCAGTCGAGCGCCACGGAGTGTGAAGCGGACGATGGCGCCGGGGCGGCGGTGGCGGAGGCCGCACCGGAGAGGGCAAGCGTTACCGGCGAAGCGATCGAAGACGCCGCAACACGGATCGATGACGACCAACTGCCCGAACCGGTGGGTCGGAACCACACCTGGAGGTTCAGCTGTTGATCGGGCGCGAGCGAGACTCCAGGCGTGAAACCGCTGACGGAAAAGGCTGAATTGCCGACCGAGATGGACTGGATCTTCAAGCCGACGTTGCCGGTGTTGCGGAGGCTGA
>Ga0306921_10000069_pt1 | contig 68847 bp, 101 predicted proteins | sample sta12Cox44000080_FD_203760 | JGI IMG/M metagenome (GOLD analysis project Ga0306921, IMG submission 203760) | Lab enrichment of tropical soil microbial communities from Luquillo Experimental Forest, Puerto Rico - statoxic.12C.oxic.44.000.080 (v2)... | ecosystem: Environmental > Terrestrial >... | reverse complement strand
CCAGCCCAGCACCCCCCACCATTCCCCTCCGCCACCTACTACGACGCCAAAGCGTGGCGCTTCGCCCGCGCCCTCGCCCACCGCAGCCCCCGCACCCTGTTCTGGAACGTCGGAGCCTAACCATGCCCCTCGACCCCCCAGACGGCCTCCCCCCCCACATCACCGCCATCTGGAACGAAACAGCCACCACCCTCACCAACCTCGGCCGAGCCGACACCACCGACCCCAACATCCTCACCGCCTACGCCCAAGCCGTAGCCGAACACCGCAGAGCATCCCAACTCATCAACCAAACCGACATCCTCTACGACAACCAAGGAACCCCCACCCCCTCACCAGCCCTCACCATCCAACGCCAAGCAGCCCAAACCATCGCCCGCCTCACCCGAACCCTCGGACTCTCCAGGCCAGCCTCCCCCGCGCCTGGTGACCCGGCAGCCCCCTTGCAACCGGCGGGCGGCAAGCAGTTCCCGGATGCCCGCTGGTGCGAGGACCACGGCCGCTGGGAATGCACAGGCCAGCGGTCCAGGGGCAGAGGCCAGTGCCACGGCCCGGCGGTCGAGGGGACGCATACCTGCCGGATGCATCAGCCGAACAACGGCCGGATCCGCCATATGGCCGCTGTCGCGCTGCGGCAGGGCGCGCCGATAGGCGGCCCCAGGCTGCCGCCGGGCGCGGTCTGGCGGGACATCCACCCGGCGGATGCGCTGCTAGAGCAGGTCCGCTACTGGGCGGCGCTGTGCGCCTGGCTGGATGAGCAGGTGGCGAGGCTGACGCCGGGAGAGATGGTCTGGTCTACGGCGCAGGTGACCCGCTCGGATGCTGGGGAGTTGCCGGGGACTACGTCGGTGCAGCGGGCCGGCCCGCATGTGTGGATCGCCTGGCATACGAAGGCGCACGCCCATTATGCGATGGTGTCGAAGATGGCTATCGACGCCGAGGTTGACGCCGCCGCGCTCCGCCTCCAGCAGGCGCAGGGGATGCAGGCGTACCGGGCGTTCCAGGCCGGCCTCGACAAGCTGGGCCTGGATGAGGAGCAGAGGGAGCTAGCCCGGCGGGTCATGCCAGCGGTTCTCCGCGACCTGACCGCCGCCTGATGAGAGGATCAGTGCATGAGCTATCCGATGGTGGGCATCAACTGGAACGAGCTACGGCGAGCCCCGGAGATCCCGGCCGTCGTGCCCCGCTTCCCGGCCATCGTCCGCCGCTATGACGGGATCACAACCCAGCCGGTGGATCAGTCGCCGCACAGCACCGTCCAGGGCCGCCCGGTGCCGGTCATCTGGACGTGCACCCCGGATATCGGCCCGCTGGTCGCCGGCGACTATGACAAGGCGCTGACCGCCTCCTGGTCGGCGCTGCTCCCGCACAGCCGCGTCGGGTTCTACCATGAGGCGGAACTTCGCAAGGGGATGACCCCCGAGCATGTGAAGATGGCACACGTCTATGGGGTCCGCCTGGCCCGCTCCCTGAGCCAGACCCTCGGCCGGCACATCCCGTACGGGATCGTGACCAGCCAGGGCGCAGCCCCCGAGTGGGACAACGTGGACGCCGACTGGTGGGGCGGCGACGTCTACGACTTCCACCAGACCGGCTCATATCAGAACGCGTTCGGCTACTGGGCGAGCCGGCGGCCCGCTGCCGCCGCCGGGAAGCTGGTCATCTGCGAGACGAACAGCAGCGTCGTGGCGCACCGCCCGGAGTGGTTCACCGGCATCTTCAACGAGTTGCATGGCGCGAACGGCTCTGTGCCGAAGGGCGGCGGCAACCATCCGATGTGCACGTTCTGGCTCGACACCGGCCCGCTGTCCGGGCCGTGGGTTCCCGGCGATCAGGCAACCATCGCGACGCTGACCCACCTGGCGGCGCTCGCCGGATGAGCCGCTGCCTCTGCGTCTGGCAGGAGGTCAGCCGGGGAGCGTACCGGCTGGCGCTGATCCACTGGCGCTGCCCGGTTCACGCGGCGGCTGGGCAGCGGCGCTGGCTAGCCGAGCCGCTACGTTCACCGCAGCCGCGAACTGCTGCGCCCGCCTGATCTTGAACGTCCCCAGCGGAGCCGACCAGGAGTAGCCCGGCCCGGCGATAGTCAGCGTCGCCCGCCGGCTCATGCCCCAGCCGACCGACGCGACATCGGCGATGGTCTGCCCGGTGACGGGGGCGATCTCCTGGCGGTGCCGGATCGTATGCCAGCCAGCCCCGCCAGGGTCGTGATGCTGGACGAGTTCAAAATGATGCCAGGGAGCGGCGGCGAAGGAGCGTCTCATCGCAGGTGGCCCTTCCTGCCCGACGATTCTGTCCTCCCCCGGATCATAGCCGCCCGTGTCGCAACCGTCCGTAGCGCGCTCGTGTCGGCCCGTTAGGTTAACGTTGGGTTATGGGAGAGGAGCATCAGCCGCCGATCACCCGCCAGCGGGGCCGCTACCCGGTCCTGCTCGCCGTCAAGATCAGCGCTGAGATGGCAGAGGGCATCAGCCGCGCTCGCGGCAGCACCCGCGAGGCCGTCTGGATCCGCCGCGTCCTAGCCGACGCCATCGGCGCTCCGCCCGGGGAGAGGAGCACCACACCATGACCGGCCCGCAAACTATCCGCCGCAGGCTCGCACCGGAGATCGAGGCTCACGCCGTCCCCTACAACGGCTCGGGGTCCGTCGCCGCGATGCGGCAGATCATCCGCCAGCACGACCCGGCCGCCCAGGTCTCCGAGGTCCGCAGCCTGGGCGTCGTCGTCGTCGCCTGGACGCCGGAGTATCCCGCGCCAGCCGGCTACGTCCACTATCTGATCGTCGAGCGGGGCTGCTGGCTCGTCATCTCCGAGTTCTCCGTCCAGGCGATCTCCGCCGCCGGGATCGCGGCCGACTGGGAGGCTGGCTGAATGAAACCGTCCCGCCGGCCGGGCGAGTACCGCATCCTGACCGTGACGATGCGGGAGCCCGACAGCCCGGCCCAGTCGATCATGTGGGTGCAGATCCTCGACGGCCAGGTCTATCTCGGAGCGCCCGGCTCCCCGGAGGCTGACCCCCGGAAACATCCGGGCTCCTGGGACTGCCTGGGGCCGCTCGACGGCCTGGGCATCTCGCGGGAGGGGAAGGCGGCGCATGGGCCGCTGCGGGCGGCGATCTGGGCGGCGCTCGGCCACCCGGATAAGGCGAGGGAGGGCGAGGCGGACTGATGGCACGCGACGTGACGGTGATGCCCGGCCGCACCGACGTGCTCCGGGCGGTGCAGGATGGGCTGATGGCGATCTACCAGGAGGCCGACCTGCGGCGGCAGCAGGCCGTCGATGACTCCGATCATGGGCAGGCCGAGGCGGCCCGCCGCAAAATCCGGGAGGCTGCCGGGATGGAGGCAGCAGCCGTCTGCCTGGATGCGCTGATGGCGCGGCGGCTGCCGACGCTCTGGCCGCCCGGCTAACCTGTAGGTACAGGAGAGGAGAACCTCATGACCGACGACAATCAGGCTCCGTGGGAGCAGCCCGGCGAGTTCTACCGCCCGGCGGACACCATCGCCTACCGGCCGCTGCCGCCGCTGCCGCCGCTGCCCGGCGACCCGTATGCGCGGCCACCGGACGGCTGGGAGCAGCAGGCGCTCTCCCATCCGGCGAGCTACACCATCCCGCAGTACGCGCCGCAGATGACCGCCCCACCGGAGCCGCCTCCTCCTCCGCTGGCGCATCTGACACCGGCCAGGGTGACCGTCACCGAGACCGGCGGCGAATGGACGATCCGCGCTGAGATGCACGAGCCGAGGCCGTTCGAGAACGAGTGGGTCATCGACCTGCCCGACCCGCCGGCGATCCCCGCCGGGCAGTGTGTCCGCTGGCAGATCGTCTGGCTCTACCAGGATGAGGCGGGGCTGCGGCTCATAGGCGACGGCGGGGAGACGATCAAGGCACTGCACATGGGCTACGGGCCGGGCAACGGCGCGCTGATCCTCCGCGAGCTACGCGACGGCGAGTGGCTGCAAAAGTGAAAGATCTCGCGGAGTTCCTCGCCTGGACGCTCGGCGGGATGCTCGCCGCCGCTGCGTTCGCCGCGCTGGCCGCCTATGTGGCTGCCGTCTGGATGGGGCTGTGAGCGGCCGGTGGCGGGATGTAGTCCTCGTCACCGCCGTGTTCATCCCCGGCGTCCTCGCCGGCCTCGCTGTCCTGTATGGCGGGGATGTGGTCAGCCCGCTCCCGTCGCCCGTCGTCGCCGTGGCGGCCCCGCCGTGGCCTATGCAGGTGATGCCCACCCGGCAGCAGGCTGCCCCGCCGCCCGCTGCCCGGCCTCCGGTGCCGCCGCCGCCGGTTGTCCCGGCGCTCGCCGCTGCACCGGCCCCGGCTGGCAGCAGCCTCCCCGCCCCGGCTGCTGCCAGCCGGCCCAGCGCGGCTCCGGACCCCAGCCCGATGCCGAGCCCAACGCCGAGCCCAACGCCGAGCCCAACGCCGGCCCCAACGCCGGCCCCAACTCCTACCCCGGCTCGTTCCCATCCGCCGTGCCCACCGCAGTCGAAGGGATGCCATTGACCGCCTACCCGCAGCCATGCCCCGCCGGTCATCTCGTCTGGCTCGACCTCCGCGCCGCCCTCGACAGCGACGGCCAGCCGGCTACCGTTCTTGACGTGGCCCCGCTCGCCGCCCACTCCCGCTGCCAGCCGTACCCGCTGCCGCTGGCCAGCCGCGCTGAGCGGGCCATCCAGCGAGCCTTGGAAGAGGCCAGCCATGAGCCCTACTGACATCCTCTGCCCCATCTGCGGGGCGCAGCTAGCCTCTGGCGACGGCGGCCAGGCGATCTGTGAGGGCTCGGAGGGGATGCAGCACCCGCCGCATCTCGCGACGCTGCCACCTCCCGACACCCCCGGCTACCCGGGCGGCTGGCGGCTCGTCGGAGACGACCTCGTAGGACCGTGGAGGTACAAGCAGCCATGAGCAGCAACGGGCAGGGCGGCCAGCCAGCCGTCGATCAGGGCAACAGCCTGCTGATGGCCGCGCTGGAGGCGGGCAGGCGGCAGGCGGCGACGCTCCACACGGCGATAGCGGATACGGGCAACGGCCGCCGCACGCTGCTGGTGACGCTGCGCACCGATACGGCGACGGTCACCGTCCCGCTGTCCCGGGCGGACGCGGAAACGTGGGCGGCGCTGCTCGCTGATGGCGCGGCGAAACTAGCGGCCCGCCGGCTGGATGTGCCGGGCTCGCGGCTGATCCTGCCCGGTGACCCGGAGTGACCGGCTGGCTGATCCTCGCCGGCTACCTGCTGGGGTGGGTGGCGTGCACCCGGCTGGCCGTCCGCCGGCTCTGCGGCGACGCAGACAACCCGCTTGAGGCGGTCATGCTCCGGGTCCTCCTCGCCATGGCGGCGTTGTTCTGGCCGCTCATGGTCATCGTCGTGGCTATCTCATGGCGGGTGCCTAAAACGGCGGAGCAGCTACGCAGGGAGCGGGAGGCGCTGGACCGGCGGATCGCGGAACTGGAGCGGGAGGCCGGCATCAGTGGCCCCTGAGCGGCTGATCTCCTGGGCGGGGATCTGGGGTGCCGTGCAGGCGCTCAAGGCCACCCTGTCCTACCGGGCGGGTAAGCGCCGCGACCAAGCCAAGGCCAAGAGGGACACATGAACGGCCCCCTGTACCACTTCACCTGCGACCACTCCTACAGGCATATCGGCCGGTACAACGCCCTGCTCATCCCCCAGGACATCGGCGGCCCGCACCCCTTGACCGGCCTACCGCCATTGCTGTGGTTCACCGACGAACCACACCCAGACAGGGAACGTACCGGCCTGTCCTCGGTCACGATCACATGCGACCGGATGGCCCACCGCTACATCATCGACGACTGGGCAGCCTGCCAGTCGTGGATGGGTTCGTATTGGCGCGGCCAAGTTCCCGCAGACGCTCTAGAGGTACTGGAGTACCGCGAAGCCGGGTTTGAGCCGAGCACTGGCCACTGGTGGGTATCCGATCAGATCGTGCCCGCGCGGTGGGATCACGCATGGGCGCTTGTCCACGCCGCGAAGGCCAAGGGGGACACGTGAACCACATCGACCTGGGCACGCTCACCCTCGCCCACGGTGACCACGAGGACCGCAGCAACGGGCTGTGCCTGATGGAAGCCGTCGCCTGGTGGGCCGGTGAAGATCACACCGACCACCCGGCGTGCGTATCGCCGGTCCTCGGCCAGTTCGGCCGGAACCTCAATGACCTGCTGCCCGATGCCCGGCGGCAGGAGCTTCGGCAGTTCATTCCCCAGCTGGCCGGTACGGCCGGTGATGGCCTGGATGAGCGGCGCGGATATCTGGCGCTGGACTGGCTGGTCCGCACCTATCTGCCGGCGTTCCTGGCCCTGGTGCCGTCGCTGGCTGAGCATGTGACTGCTGTACGGGAACTGCCCCCTGTGAGCGACCTCAGCACTGCCCGGCGGGCTGGCCCGGTTGTCCATGCGGCGCGGGATGCGGCGCGGGATGCGGCGCGGGATGCGGCGCGGGCTGCGGCGCGGGATGCGGCGCGGGCTGCGGCGCGGGCTGCGGCGCGGGATGCGGCGTGGGCTGCGGCGGGGGATGCGGCGGGGGATGTGGCGGGGGATGCGGCGCGGGATGTGGCGGGGGATGTGGCGGGGGATGCGGCGGGGGATGTGGTGTGGGATGCGGCGTGGGCTGCGGCGCGGGCTGCGGCGGGGGATGCACTCGCGCCCATCGTCGCCCAGCTGCAGGACTCCGCCATCACCCTGTTCGGGGCGATGATCGCCGGCGGCACGCCGTGAGGGCGTGGTGCCGGGCGCATCCCCGGCTCACCGACCTGGCGTACATCGCCCTCGGCCTCGCCGCCACCATCGCCGCCGTCGTCCTCACCGGCGGCCACATGAACCCGGGAGGCTGACATGTGCTCGCCGCCTTCGACCACCCGGCGATGGCGATCCTCATGTGGATATCGGGGCTGTAGCTACGCAAAGGGCCAGCCTGGCGCTAGCATTCGCCTGTGACAGACCCTCCGCGAGGCCAGCGCGTATGGTCGCACCGGGGGCTGACAGATGCCGTAGCCCCTGCCACCGCCAGGCAGGGACTCCCGGATCAGGTGCCGTTCCGCTGGCGTGACCGCAACACCCGGCCGATGGAGATCGTCCAGGTCCGCCTCGACCTCATCCGGGCAGGGCTCTGCCCCGGCGTCTCCTGTATGAGGCTGGCCCGCCGCGAGTGCCGGGCGATCTGCGCCTATCCGGCGGACGGCGACGCGCCCACGGTCGTGTTTACGGTCAGCCCGGCGTTTACCCCGGATGCGCTGGACGCCGCTAGCTAGCCGGGCCGCGTGTCTAGCCGCGATCCGCCGGCCTGCGGCCGTCCCGGCGCGCTAGGGTGCCGGCAGACGCGCAGCAGGCGCACCGATTCTGGCATCCCGGTCGAAGGAGCCTCAGCATGGCCCAGTCCGATCCCAGCGCCGCCGCAGCAGCGGTCGCGCTCCTCACCGATCTCCCCGGCAAGCTGGCTGAGGAGTTCCCACGCGCCGCCCATCAGGGCCGCCTCGATCAGGTCGCGGCCCTGGCCGCCGGCCTGGCCTCCCTCGTCGGTGAGCTTCCCGCCGAGGAGGAGCGGGAGGCCGAGTACGCCGACCGGCTGCTGGCGCTGTATGACGCGGGCAGCTACAACAAGGCGGATCATCCCGACCACGCGCAGACGGCACTACGGGGCGCGCTGGCGCTCAGGAACGGAGGCTGAGGCATGGGCCGCTTCGTCGGCGTCGTCGAGTCGCAGACCGCGCAGCCCGCCGGGGCTCCGGTCACCACCACATTCAACGGCTACTTCGCCTGCCTGGTGCCTGGGGCGTCCGCCAATGCGAAGCTGCGCCGCATCCGCTGGCATGTGCGCGGCCCCGCCGGGTCGGTCACCTCCGACCAGCATTCCCTCGCGATCTACCGGCAGACCGTCCGCGTCGCCGGGACCGGCTTCTCCACGACCACGTTGCAGAACGAGGATCCGCGTGGAGCGGCGTCCGTCTCGACGGGCATCGACATCACGACGGCGGCGACCGCTGGCACGACCGGGCCGACCATCGGCGCGAACGCCCTGGCGAAGACCGGCGGCAACACCCAGATCGAGGGCGAGGTCAGCTTTGAGTTCCCCGACGACCAGTGGGCCGTCGATCAGGGCACGGCAAACGGCCTGGCCATCGTCAACATCGGCAACGCCCTGCCAGCGTCGCACCTGTTCGTGGTGACGTTCTTCGTAGAGGAGTAGCCGCGTGGGCAACAGGATCTACCTGGCCGCCCCGCTCGCACCGCTCAACTCGGCTGACGGCACGGCGGTCACCGCCACCTCGCTGACCGACGCGTCGCCGGCCCCGCAGAAGGTGGTGCAGCCTGACTGGCTGGAACTGGGCACGATCCTGCGGCTCCGGGCCAGGGGCGAGTACACCTGCGGCTCGACGGCGACGAACCTGACCATCGGCTTCTACTGGGGCGGCGCTGCGGGCGCGGTGTCGATCTGCGGCGTCGCCGGGCAGGCGCTCACCGTCTCCCAGACAGCCGTGCCGTGGTGGCTGGAGTTTGAGGGCGAGATCCGTTCGCTCGGCGCGTCCGGGTCGATCAAGGGGTCTGGCTACCTGGATCTGGCGACGTCGCTGACCGCCTCGACGCGGCTGCCGGTCCCGACGACGGCGGCGGCGCGGATAACGACCATCGACACGACGACCCGGAAGATCCTGACCGTCGCCGGCAACGTCTCGCAGACTGTCGGCGCTCCTGCGTTCACCTGCTATGGGCTGACCGCCGAGATCCTGGGCTGAGCTATGCCCACGCCGGGCGCAGCCGGGCCGGCTGGTGACCTGGGCTCGGTTCATCCTGCGCTCGGCGGCCGGGATGGCCTGTGGGTTTTCCGGCAGCCCGAGGAGGGCGAGCCGACCTACGGGTCGATCACCTACCGGGGTGGGACGTCAGGCGGGGCGGGCGGGGCGAGCGCGGCGTCGGCGGCGATCACGCTCCCGGCCGGGTGGCAGCCGGGCGACATGGCGGTCTACCTCGTCCGGGTCTCCACGACGGGGCAGACGTTCTCGCAGTCCGCTGGGACCGGCGCATGGGTGATCGACCAGCAGGGGTCGTTCGCCTCCGGGGGCACCTCATGGATGACCGCCCACCGCGTCCTCGGCTCAGGTGATACCGCGCCGACGTTCGCCTGGCAGACAGCGGCCCGCTGGGCGTGGGCCGGGTGTGCGCTCTACTCGGCGCGGGGCCTGCCGCTGGCCATCGACACCTACGCCCCGGGCGACCCGGCGCTGTCCGCGTCGGCGGGGAGCACGCTGCTGCCGGACGCGGCGACCGCGCAGGGCCTCGGAGAGGCGTCGGTGCTGCTCATCAGCGGCCGGTCAGCCGCCGCGAACACCGCCATATCGCACCTGTTCCAGCCGCCCGCCGGCTGGTCCTGGGCCGATGGCGACTCCGGCTTTGAGGGCAACCAGGGGCTCAACGCGAGGTTCGCCGGCGCGGCGTACCGGCTGAATGTTTCGGGGACGGTGCAGCCGCCGCTCGCCACGCTGGCCGACTCGGGCGGCGACACCTTCTGGATGACCGCCCACCATGTGCTCATAGCCGAGCATCCGCAGGCCGATCCGCCGCCGCCTCAGCGTTACTGGCGGGCGTTCGACACCGCGCTGCTCCTCCGCCCGCAGCGGCCCCAGCCGGCTATCCCGCAGCGCGGCGCAGGCGCAGCCGGCCCCGCTCCGGTGGGGCCGCCGGTGAGGCAGTACCCGGCGCGGTGGTGGCCCCGGTCCCGGCCACCGCAGTCGGCGCTCCCGGTGACGCCGCCGCCGTCGCTGTTCGTTCACCAGGATTTGGCGGCGGTCCAGATGACCTCCTCGGTGACGACGGTCTCCGTGACGCTGACCCGCCCCGTCCACGCCGGGGATCTGCTCGTCGCGTTCACTGGCGCTCCGACCGGCTCGACATTCCCGGCGGACATCTCCGACTCCTCCGGGAATACGTGGCTGGCCGGTTCGACGGTCAACCATGCGACGCTGCTCTACTGCCTGGCCGCGCTGGACTCCCCGGGCGGCCTGACGGTCACCGTCGCCCATACCGGCCAGTCGGGGACGCGGTTCCTCGCCGTCGAACGGTTCTCCGTCAGCGGCGCAGTGCAGCTATTCGGGTCGGTCCTCGCCTCGACGGCTAGCGGCACGTCGGGCTCGACATCGACGGCGACGGGGGTGCCAGCCGGGTCGCTGCTCGTCATGGGCATCCACGCTGACAATGGCAACGCCCGGTTCGCGGACGGCTCGTCCAACGGCGTGCCGGGGATCATCGGCGCGGAGGCATTCAACGGCTCCGGGTCGGGCATGATCCAGTATGTTACGGCGGCGGCCGGGGGCAGCGAGGCCATGTCGTGGCTGTCAGCGGTCAGTCTCTCCTCCTCCCCGGGGCAGGCGCTCGCCGTCTTCAGCGTCCAAATCCCGCTCCCAGCCGCCGGGCAGCGCAAGGGGTTCCCGTTCACGCAGCTGATGCGGCGGTGGATGCAGCCGCAGCCCGTCCCCGCGCAGGCAGCCGCCGCAGCCGCCCCGCTCGCCGCGCCGCCCCGGCCGCGCCGGCCGCTGCTCCTGCCCGTACGTGGCCGTCTCCAGCAGCCGCCCCGCGTGCCCCAGCCGCCGCCGCCTGCCATGCCACGCCGCCGGCCGCTGGTGCCCCGCCACTGGCAGCCTGAGCACCGCCCGCCGCAGCAGGTGGGCGCAGGCGGGCAGCCGATGCCGCAGGCGTCGGCGCGCCCGAGCCGGCTGCCCTGGGTCAAACGCCGCCAGCCCGTCTACCAGCCGGCCCCGCCGCAGGCAGGGACCGGGGCCGGCCCGCAGCAGCGGCTCCTCACGCCGTCCCGGCAGGCGAGGCTGTGGCGTCCGCTCAGGTCGCGGATGGTCATGCCCGCCGTCCCGCAGGTGGGGGCGGGAGCGGGGCCAGTGCCGGTGCCGGTGGGCAGGCCGCGACGCCTGCCCTGGCCGCGCCCACGGCCGCTGCCGGCGCAACTGCCAGCGGCCCCGGCTGCCGCTGCGCCGGCCCCGCTCGCCCCGCCAGCCGCCCGGCCCCGCCGGGTTCCCTGGCTGCCCGGCCGCCGCATAGCCCAGGGGCCAGTCCCGCCGCTGCCCGCCGCGCCCGCAGCCAGCCAGCCCCGCCGCCGGCCCTGGGTGTCCCGCCGGCAGCCCCGGCACCTGCCCGGCATCCCGCAGATAGGCGCAGGCGGCCAGCCGATCCCGGCGGCCAGCGCCCGGCCCCGCCGGCTGCCGTGGGTGAGGCCGCGCCAGCCGGTAGCCCAGCCCGCCCCGGCCCAGTTCGGTCCTGGCGCTGGCCCGTCCCGGCCTGCCGCGCCACCTCACCGGCAGGTGTTCCGCTGGTGGCCGCTGCGCTCCGCCATCCGCAGCGCCGTCCCCCCGCAGGCTGGAGCCGGCGGGCAGCCGATGCCGCAGCAGGGGCCACGGCACCGGCTCCGCTATCTGCGGAAGCCGAGCCGGTCCTACTTCCCGCCGCCGAGCCCGACGAATACGCCGGGCACAGCCGTCCCCGCGCCAGTCGCGGCCAGGCCGAGGAGGCTGCCGTGGGTCCGCTACCGCAACCCGACGTCGGTCGTTCCGGGGCCGACCGTCGCGCCTGCCATCGCCGCCCCGCCGGGCGTCCAGCGGCCGAGGCGGCTGATCCTGCCGCGCCGCGCCACGCCGCCGCAGCCTGTCCCCTGGCGGCAGCCCGGAGCCGCGCAGCCCCACCAGCGGCGGCTCGGGCGGTGGCGGCCCGGCCCTCCCCGACGCCCCCAGCAGGTGCCCTACAGCCAGGAGGTCTACCAGCCGTTGCCCGCGCCTGGGATGCCGCGCCGCAGGCCGCTGCCCTGGCCGCTGCCGCGACGTGCAGCCGCAGCCCTCCGCCAGCCTGCCCCGCTGCCAGCGCCAGCATCGGCGGTAAACCGGAGGTTTACCTGGGTCCGCCCGAGGCGGCCCTCCGCCGGGCTGCCGAAGGTCCCGCCGGCCGCCCTGCCACCGACAGCGCAGCGGCCGAGGAGGCTGCCGTGGCGGCCGAGACGCTCCCCCGTCTATCCCTATGCGCCGCCGAAGCCGCCGCCGCCTGCCCCGCCAGCGCCCATCGGACCCCGGCCGCGCCGCTGGCTGCCGTCCGGGTGGCTCCGCCGGCTGTGGCCATCGCAGCCGCCGCCGCCGAAACAGGTGCCCCCATCGGACCAGCTATTCGGCCTCGCCGCGCTCCCGGCGCACTCCTGGTGGGCGGCGCTGCCAGCCGCCGCCGCGCCGTTCGCCGCCGGGCCGCCATCGCCGTCCGGGATGGGTGCGCTCGCCCCGCACGGCCGCTGGGGTGCGCTGCCACCGCACGGCGGGTCGATGCCCGGCTCCCCGCATGGCTAGCTACGATCCTGGCAGGAGGGCGACATGCTGATCGAGGTCGGATCAACCCAGTACGTCAGCATCCCCATCGACACCCCGGCCGGGCTCGACCCGACCGGCTATGTGGTGAAGATGGCGATCATCCCGCAGTCGCAGGCGCAGCCTGGCGGCGGCGACTGGTTTGCCGCCTCCTGGCTGGCCCCCTATCCGGGGGCGGCGAAGGAGGTGACGGCGCTCATCAACTCCGCGAGCTACACCCCCGGCGAGTACACCGCGTTCGTCCAGATCACGGCCTCCCCGGAGACGCTCGTGCTGCGGAGCGGCCCGATCCGGTTCGGTGACGCCCGGCCCGCATCGACCTAGCATGGTCGCGTGCGCCATCATCGGGATCATCACCAGCCTGCCCGCCGCCGCCGCCGTGGCCTTCTGCGCCTGGGCTCGGCATGAGCGTCGCAGGTGACTGGTTTGTCCCCTGGCAGGAGTACGCCGCCCAGCAGTTCGAGGTCCGCGAACGCCGGTATCCGATGCCCGGCGATCTCGCCCGGACGCTGGATATCATCACCGCCGGCTCGCCGGCTCTCGACCTCATCGACGACGCCCTGCTGCGCCTCGTCTCCGACCCCGACCGGGATGCCCTCGCCGTGTTCATGCCACCGCAGGAGGGCAAGAGCCAGCGGTGCTCCCGGCGGTTCCCGGAGTGGCTCCTCGACCATCAGCCGGGCCTGCGGATCGCCATCGTCTCCTACGAGCAGGATTTGGCTGCCCGCTGGGGCCGGGAGATCAAAAACGATGTCGCGATCAACCACTGCCAGCGCGGCCCCGCCTGCTCCGATGAGGACTGCTCCCGGCTGCATATCGACATCAGGGCTGACAGCCGCGCAGCGGCCCGCTGGGAAACCCCGCAGGGTGGCGGCATCTACTGCGTCGGGATCGGCGGCGCGCTGACCGGCCGGCCCGTTGACATCCTCATCATCGACGACCCGGTGAAGGACCGCGCTGCGGCGGAGAGCAAAACGATCCGCGACGCGACCTGGGACTGGTGGGAGTCGGTCGCGCTGACCCGCCTCGCCCCCGGCGCGAAGGTTCTGCTTATCCAGACGAGGTGGCATGAGGATGACCTCGCCGGGCGGATCGCTGCCAGGCCGAGCCCGCTCCGCTGGGAGACCGTCAAAATCCCGGCGATAGCTGTCGCAGGAGACGCCCTCGGCCGGGAGCCGGGTGAGGAGCTAGCGTCCGTCCGGGGCCGCCGGCCCGGCCATTTCCGCAACCTGCAAGCGACTATGTCGCCGTACACGTTCTCGGGGGTCTACCAGCAGGAGCCGACAGCGGCGGAGGGCAACTTCTTCCGCCGGCCGAGCTTCCGCTACTGGCGGCCGGGGGAGCCGTGGCGGGACGGCCGGGAGCGGATCATGTGCGAGGGGCAGGCTGTGACCATCTCCGACTGCTGGATGTTCGCGACGATGGACCTGGCGGTCAGCAGCAGGACGTCCGCCGACTACACGGTCTGCGCTGTCTGGGCCGTCTCCCCGGCCGGGGATCTGATCCTGATGGACCGGCAGCGGGAGCGGATCGAGATGCACGACCATTTCGGCATGGTCGCGTCGCTAGAGACCACCTGGCGTTTCACGACGCTGTATGTCGAGAATCAGTGGATCGCCTCCTCCGTCGTCCGCGACGCCCAGGCCGCCGGGGTGCCCGTCGCCGGGCTGAAGGCCGACGCGGACAAGGTGACCCGGGCGGTCCCGGCTGCCGGGCGCATCCACGCCGGCCGGGTATGGTTCCCGGCGGAAACGTCGGGCTGCCTCTGCGGCAACTGCCCTGGCGGCGTCTGGCTGGATGAGTGGTGTGATGAACTGGCGGCGTTCCCGCAGGCGGGCACCCACGACGATCAGGTCGATGTCCTCGCCTATGCGGCCAGGGTGATGACGATGGACTGGGTTCCGGCGAAGCAGCAGCCGAGGCCGCAGGCGTTGACCGCCCATGAGCGGTCGCTGCGGCAGGCCGCTGATGCGGCTACGGGCCGGATCGGCTCCAGCAGGGCGGGCGGGGAACTCGACATCATGAACGTCCCGCTATAGGCGACACGCGGTCCCACCTGCCGGGACGCCGGCGGCTGCGCTCAGGCGCGTAGCGTCGTCAGGGCCAGCGCGGAGATGCACCTCCTGCCGGCACCCGGAAATGCGGCCCGGCGTCCTGCCCCCCGTCAGGATCAGCCGGGCCGCGCCCGCTGATCCTGAGCGTGCTCCTCGCGTGTCTTGGCCCATTGCCCAGCCCGCGCTCTGCGCTGGTGCGTTATCCTCGCCGCCAGGGAGATGACCCTGGCCAAGGTCTCCTCATCCTCCGAGCGTCGCGGAGCGCGTGCCTTGGCTGCTGGATCGGGTGCCCCGACCCGCGACATCGGCACGCCCGATCTCTACTACGGGACATGGGGGCAGGGGCTCCTCACCGACTGGTGGGAAACCACCGCCGACCTGATCTGGCCGCAGTCGGTGATCACCTATGGGCGGATGCGCCACGACCCCCAGTTGCGCGGCATCGTCTCGGCGTACATCCTGCCGATCATCCGCGCCGCCTGGCTCGTCGATCCCGCCGGCTGCCGCGATGAGGTCGCCCAGTTCGTCGCCACCGACCTCGGTATCCCCGTCCTCGGTGCCGAGGAGGATGCCATCGATCAGGCCGCCCGCGTCCGGGGGGTCCGCTGGCGGAAGCACATAGCGTCGGCCGCGTACAACCATCTGGTCTACGGCCACATGCCCTACGAACTGCGCTACCGGATCGACGAGCCGCAGCCCGGCGGCGTCCATCTCGACCATCTGGGCGAGCGGATGCCCTGGACGCTGGCGCAGATCCATCTCGGCCAGGACGGCCTCATCCAGGAGGTCGTCCAGACGACCCAGCAGCAGCCGATCCCCGCGAACCGGCTGATCTGGTATGTGCATGACCGGGAGGGGTCCAACTGGGCGGGGATCAGCCTGCTCCGCGCCTGCTTCGGCCTCTGGCTGCTGAAGCATGAGACGATGCGCGTTCACGCCTCCGCGATCCGCCGGTTCGGGATGGGTGTCCCGGAGGTCACCGCGCCGCCCGGAGCCTCCCAGTTGCAGGTGCAGTCCGCCAGCGACCTCGCGAGCGCCTACCGGGCTGGGGATCAGAGCGGCATCGGCCTCCCCGCCGGGTTCCAGTTCAATCTCCGGGGGATGCAGGGGTCCGTCCCCGATGGGCTGGCGTTCCTCAAATGGATCGACCAGGCGATGGCGAAGATGGCGCTGGCGGGGCTCGTCGAGCTAGGGCATACCGACAACGGGTCGCGGGCGCTGGGCGAGACGTTCATGGATCTGTTTCTCCTCGCCTTGCAGTCCGTCGCGGATGATCTGGCGGATACGGCGACGACCGGGCAGGAGGGGATGCCGGGCGTCGCCGCCGACCTGGTGTTGCAGAACTGGGGTGAGGACGAGCCGGTCCCGAAGATCATGTGCGCGGATGTCGGGGAGAACTATGAGGCGACCGCCGAGTCGCTGGCCAAGCTGACCCAGTTCGGTGCGCTGTCCCCCGACCCGGCGCTGGACGGCTGGATCAGGGAGCGGTGGCGGCTGCCAGACCGGGAGATCGCCTGGGAGCCGACCAGCCGTGGCATCCCCGCCCCCGGCGAGCCCGCCGGCCCGGTTGAGACGATCCCCGGCGAACCGGAGATCAGCGGGCTGCCTGAGACTGCTCCCCTGCCGCAGAGCACGGCTGCGGGGAGGGGCGGCACGCGGGCGCGGCGGAGGCCAGGTGCCCCCAGGCGTGCCGCCGCCGCCGCTCCCGCGCTGCTCTCCCCCCTCCCGCGCAGGCAGCCGAACAAATGGGAGATAGCCGCCGGGTTCGACGCCGCCGGCCATCAGCGGGCATGGGTCGATGCGCTGGCATCGCTCGTCGCCGCCTATAGGCCGGTCCTCGCCTCCCAGCGGCACAGCCTCGTCGATCAGATCATCGCCGCGATCAGCAAGGGGCAGACGGGGAAGCTGGGCGCGCTGAAAGTCACCGACCTGGGCCAGGATGTCGTCGCCCAGGCGCTCGGCCCGGCGTGCCAGGCGGCTATCACGGCGATCAGCCGCGAGGCGCAGGGCCAGGGCGTGACCGTCCCGCCAGACCGGGTGAAGTTCCCGCAGGCGAAGCTGACCCGGATCGCGCAGGCGCGGACGGGGCTGATCGGCGCATGGCAGGCGACGCAGGCGGGCACCCACGCGTTGCAGATGGTCACCGCAGCCGGCCCGGCGGATGCGAGCCGCGCCGGCTCAGCCACCGACCAGTTCCTCGCCGGCCTGTCCGACCGGACGCTGTGGGATCAGCTAGGCGCGGCGCTGACAGCAGCGCAGAACGCCGGGCGGATGAGTTTCCTCGACGCAGCCCCGGAGGCCGCCGGCACAGCTATGTATGTGGCGAGCGAGATCAACGACCAGAACGAGTGCACGCCCTGCTCCGACATCGACGGGACGACATTCGACTCCGTCCAGGCGGCAGGCGACGCCTACCCGAATGGCGGCTACCTGTACTGCGAGGGCGGGATGCGCTGCCGTGGGACGGTCATCGCGATCTGGGGAGGCGAGCCGAACCTTGGCTGATCTCGCGACTCTCCCCGGCGTCGATATCGTCGCGGCTGGCACCTGGCAGCTTTCCACCGGCCCGGCGACATTCACGACCGCCGACCTGGAGGCGGCCATCGAGGCGGCTGCCTGCCCGGCGGTCGGCAACCCGATCATCAAGATCGGCCACACCGATGAGCGGTTCGATGGGGAGCCGGCGCTCGGCCAGGTCACGAACATGGCCCTCGCCGCCGGCGGGTCGAAGATCCGGGGCGACCTGGCGGGGATGCCCGGCTGGCTCGCGGAGATCGCCCCGTCCGCCTATCCGCAGCGGTCCGTCGAGGGCCAGTACAACCTCAAGTGCTCCATCGGCCACACCCATCCGTTTGTGATCACGGCCCTGGCACTGCTGGGCGTGACCCCGCCGGGCGTCGGTGTCCTCTCCGGGCTCGACGGCATAGCGGCCCTGTATGAGGTGGACGCGATGATGGGCCGGCTGGCCGCTCCGCAGGGCCGGCCGGGCAGCGGAGATCCCTGGCAACTCACTCTCGCCGCAGGAGGCACTCCCATGCCCGATCCGAAGGCCGCAGGCGTCACCACCGAGGATGTGCGCCGCGCCTACTACGCGTCAGATGGCGTGCCGCTGTCGTACTGGATCACTGAGATGCAGATGGACCCCTCCCAGTTGATCGTCTGCGATGAGGCCAGCGACACGCTGTACCGGGTGCCGTTCACCATCGGCAAGGGCGGCTCCATCTCGTTCTCCGACCCGGTGAAAGTCCAGGTCGAATACCTGGACGTGGCCGCGTCCAGGCGCAGCGGCATGGTGCTCGTCTTCGCATCCAGGGCCGACTCGCGGCATGGCATCGCCGCAGCCGCCGGCTGGGACGGCGGGGCGGCGGTCAAGAACCTGGGCGACAACCCGCCGGCGTCGAAGCTGAAGGCGATGTTCGCCCTCCCCGGCGCGACCAAATCCGACTCCAAGCTGCCCCACCACGAGTGCTCCACGAGCGGGGTTGTGGGCGCGGCGAACGACACGGCCTGCTCGGCGGCCATCGGCGCGATCAACGGCGGCCGGGGCGGCGTCAAGGGGGTAGGCGGGGCGGCGCTGAAAACGGCGTACAACCATCTGGCGGCGCACCTGCGGGCGGATGGCAAGACTCCCCCGGACTACTCCGGGCCGGCGGCGAGCGCGGCGGACTCCCTGGCCTTCTACCGGGCGGTGCGGGCCGCCGCCGGCGACGCCGACGAGGATGTCGATGACCTGCTCGCCTCCCTCGACGCCGTGCTGGATCAGGCGTCCGCGCTGGCGGAGCAGACCGACTCCGAGACGCTCCCAGCGGACGCGGCGCAGGTCATGGATCTGGTGACCGCCGCTGAGGCCATCGTGGACCAGTTGATGGACAAGCTGGGCGTGTTCGACCCGGACGACACCGACGCCGATGAGGTAGCCGCCCGCCTCGCCGCTGCCGCGCAGGGGACGCCATCGAATACGACGAGCCCGAGTGGCAATCCCGGCGGCAACGACGGCGGCGGCCAGGCCGAGCCGGCCAATCAGGGAGCGGTCGAGGGCCACGGCCCGATGACCACCGACTCGCACACCCACCCGCACTCCGCCTATGGGGCGCAGGGCGGCGATGCGACGCACAGCCATGCGCACGGCCACGACGGCGACAACAACCATAACCCGGCCGGGGACGGCCATCCACACTCCGCAAGCGGTGCGGGGCCAACAGGTAGAGGAGACGCTGACATGGATCTGTCGGCAGAGCAGATGACCGCGCTGCGGGCAAGCCTGGGTCTGAAGGACGACGACCCGGAACTGACCCCGGAGCGGCTGATCGAACTCGTCGCGGCAGCGGCCGAGGCGGGCAAGGCTGCGGCCAAGGGGATGCCGCCGGGCGTGGTCGTCCTCGACCAGGCCGAGTATGACCAGCTGGCCGCGCAGGTGCAGCAGGGCGTCAAGGCGCACACGCGGATGCTCGCCTCCGACCGGGAGGAGGCGCTCGCCGCCGCCGTCCGGGCCGGCAAGTTCTCCGCCTCGCGGATGGATCACTGGCGGGGCGTCTGGGATGCGAACCCGGAGGGGACCGCGAAGGTGCTCGCCGGGCTGACGCCAGGCGTCGTCCCAGTAGGCGACATCGGCTCGCTCGGCGGCCCGGAGACCGACGAGGACTGGGACCCGGCGTTCGCCCGCCTGTTCCCGCAGTCCTACTCCCGCGAGCCCGCCAAATAGCCCTGCCCGGCGCGAGCTAGCGAGAGGAGGCGAGGATGCCCGACTATACGGCCGTCTACGGCCCCTCCAAGGTCGTCACGCTGACCGCCTCCGGGGCGATCAGCGGCGGCGATGTGCTGGAGATCGCCGGGTCGGGGACGGTGCGGAAGTGCCAGACGCTCCGGTCGATGAACTACATCGGCTGCGCCGCCGACGACACCGTGACCGGCGGCCGGGTGACCGTGTTCTCACGCGGCTACATCCATGAGTCCATCGCTGACGGCGCGATCACCGCCGGCGACCAGTTGGTCACATCCGCGACCGCCGGGCGGCAGGTGGTCACCCTCCCGCCGCTGGGCGGCGCACCCGGCCAGGCGGATGTCAACGCGGCGAGAGCCATCATCGGCGTCGCCCTAACCACTGTCGCGGACAACACCAAGGTCCGCTGGATGGAGTTCTGAGATGGGCGACTACACGCCGCCGTACATCATCGGAGAGGTTGCGACCTCGACGGCGAGCGCGGCGATCACAGGCGGCGCGCTCCTGGTCGTCTCCGGGAACGGCACGGTCGCGCCGTTCACCCCAGGCGCGACCCCGGCGCAGAACATCATCGGGGTAGCTGCGGCCGATGCGACCAGCGGCAGCCGGGTCACGTTCTATGGGCGCGGCCCGCAGCACGAGTCCATCGCTGACGGCTCCATCACCGCCGGCGACCAGCTTGTCTCCGCTACCAACGCCGGCCGGCAGGTTCGCACCCTCGCCCCCAGCGCGGGAGACCTGGGCGCGGCATTCAACCAGGCCACCGACAACACGGTCCTGAACCTGGCCGTCAACAACGCCCGCTCCATCCTGGGCGTCGCCCTGACCACCGCCACGGACAACACGAAGGTCCGCTGGATGATATTCGCCTGAGCCGCCCCGGCGGCCCATGCCCTAGAGGAACGAGAAGGAGCCGGAAGTGTCCGACTACACCCCGGTGAACCGCGACGAGCCGTTCACCTACACCGCCGGGGCGACGATCACCGGAGGCACGCTGGTGACCGTCTCGGCCAACAACACTGTGAGCCCCTCCACATCCGGCGACCACTCGGTCGGCGTGGCGGCCCACGATGCCCCGAACGGCGGCCGGGTGACGGTCTACCCGCTGTCAGGTGGCGTGCATGAGGTGCTGATCCAGAACACCATCGTGATCGCCGCAGGAGCACCGATCATCGCCGGGACGACCGGGTTTGTGAACACCGGCACCCTGGCCACAGTCGCGGCGGCAGGAACCCTCATCGGGATCTGCATCCGGGGCGGCACCGGAGACGGCTCCACCGTCAAGGCGCGCTTCATCGGCGTCCAGTAGGACGCCTGCCCAGCATCAACCAAAGGGGCCACCGGCCCACTGTCCAGAGGAGTAGGAAATGCCCGGATCGTACCCGGCGAGCCCCCCAACCCTGTCGGGCGACACCGAGACCATCTCTCGGTTTCTGCAGAGCCCGACGCAGATCAGGCGGCGGCTGCGCGACTACCGCGACCTCCGGTTCGTGGCGGATCAACTGCTGACGCAGCGGTTCCGCACGAGCGGCGGCGCGGCCCTGTACGAACTGTCCGAGCCGTTCGTGACCGACCGCACCGTGGAGGCTGTGGGCGCTGGGGCTGAGTACCCGTTCGCCAACATGCCGACCGGCACGGCCGGGATCGCGTCGGTGTCCAAGTGGGGCCAGAAGGTCCGGATCACCGATGAGGAGATCGCCCGCAACGTCTACGCCGGCCAGACGGTTGACCGGGCGTTGCGGAAGGTCGTCAACTCGGTGATCTCCCAGGTGGACGGCACGGCGATGAGCGCCCTGGTCTCGGCTGTGACCGACACCGTGAACGGCACGGCTGTCTGGTCGAACGCGGGCACGCGGACGATCTTCCAGGACATCCTCCTGGCGAAGGCGCACATCTACGGCAAGAACCTGGGCTACAAGCCGGACACCCTGGTCGTCGATGACAACCACTACGCCTACATGATGTCCGACACGGCGATCACCAACGCGCTGCGCAGGGAGACGACCGACAACCCGATCTACACCGGGATGCTGGAGATCATCGGCGGCCTCGTCATCGTGGTCTCGCCCTCCTCTGCGCTGGCCACTCACCCGTATGTGCTCGACTCGTCGCAGCTTGGCGGGATGGCCGACGAGATGGACGACGCCCCGGGCTATGCGATGGACCAGCTTGCGGTCCAGATCAAGAGCATCCGCCTGGACGCCAATGACGCGTGGGACTTGCAGGGGCGGCGCAAGACGGTGCCGATCGTGCAGGAGCCCGCGTCGGCCTGCGAAATTCTGGTCGCCTGACCAGCGGTCGCCCCGACCGTGCCGGGGCAGCCAACCGCCCCGCCGTGCGGGGCAGAAGGGAGCAGCCTCATGGCTGCCACAACGGAGAAGCCGACGACCTGGTACCGGGTCACCGCGCCGCTCGTCTATATGAAAACGGGCACCGCTGAGGGGCCGCGCATCCTCGGGCTGAACGCTGGAGCTCCGGTGCCGTTCGACGTCCCGGAGGCGCAGCTTCAGCATCACATCAGCCACGGCCTGGTGGAGCCGTTCCAGATGACCGGCCCGGAGGCTGGGGTGCTGCGCCGCGCTCGCGGGGCTGCCCCCGGCGCATCCCCGGAGCAGGTCGCCGCCGGCGCTGAGGAGGCGGAGCAGGAGGCCATCGTGACCCGCGCCCCAGCCGCGCCGCCTGAGCCGGTGGCGGCTGTGGTGGAGCCTGACGGGCCGCATGGGCAGCAGCCCGGCGATGAGGGCGGCCCGGGGACTGCGACGCCGAGGCTCCCTACATCACCCCGTCCGGGTTCGGGCTCATCTCGTCGCGGCTCACCTACCCGGCCGGGGTCACGGCAGAGCCCGGAGGACAGCTAGAGGATGGCTGAGCCCTGGGCACCAGTTCTCGCGGATGTTGCGCGTCATATCCCGACGCGGACCCGCGATGTGCTGACGCCCGGGGCTGACCGGATGCTCGGGACGTTCACGCCGAACACGACCCCGACCGGGGATCAGGCGCAGGGCGTCATCGACGACGCGGTCGCCTGGGTGCTCGCCCAGGCCGGTGACCTGCCTACGTCGGGCAGCGATCTGGGGACGATCTGGGCGGCGGCGAAGGCGGCAGCCGAATGGCGGGCTGCGGCTGACATCGAGGTCGCCTACCCGAACCGGGACGCGGATGTCAGGGTCTACGCCCAACTGGATGCGCGGGCGACGGCGGCGATGGCGATCCTCCAGCAGGCGCTCATCCTCGACGTTGGCGGCCCGATAGAGCAGGTGCCGATCTGGCAGTCCCCCGTCCCGGTGACGTGGGGCGACGATCTGCTGCTGTGAGAGGAGGGGAGACTGATGCCGAACTACGGCCAGGTGGAGATCGTGTTCGACTCTGCCGCGATCCGGGCGTGGGCTGATGAGGGCATCCAGCCGCTCGCCGCCCTCGACCGTGCGGCGGCGCTGGTGACGCAGAACATGAAGCGGCTCTGCCCGGTCTCCCCAACGCAGGCGGTCTACGCCTATCCGGTGCCGCTCGGCCGCTCCACCGGGCCGCCGCACGCGGGGCGGCCTATCGCCCGCCCATCCGGGGCGGCGGTCTCCCGGCTCCGCTATCAGGGTGACCTGCCGCTCCGCCCATCCGGGTATCTGCGGAACTCGATCCAGGCGTTCCGGGAGGCTCCCGGGTCGGTCATCATCGGCCCCACCGCGCCCTACGGCCGGTATGTCAACGACGGGACGCCGCCGCATGGCATCGACTCGACGGGGCCGTGGCCGCTGCGGAACCGGGCGACCGGGCAGGTGTTCGGCCGCCACGTCAACCACCCGGGGACGAGGGCGACCCATTTTGTCGAGCGGTCGGTCGAGATCCTGAGCGGGGTGGTGATCCGTGTCTAGCCCGATCCAGGCGACCGCCGCCGTCCGCGCATGGGTCAACGGCAAGACGAACGATCTTGTCGGGCCTGGGAACCCGCTGGCGAATGGGGCGTTCCTGCTGCCGCAGCGGTCCCCCGACTCCGGGGCATATGCCGTCCTGATGCGGCTCGCCTCACCCCGCCCCGATGCCGTAGCCGAGGATGCTGACCCGCTGAATGCGCGGGTCGGCGCGCTCGTCTACCACGGCGACTATGAGCTATCCGAACTCGCCGCAGCTGCCCTCGCTGACGCCTGGAACAACCTGAACGGGAACCCGGAGCGGTGCCCCGGCACCGGGGTGACGATCCTCGTAGCCGACAACGTGACGCTGCCGCTGTATGTGCCGCAGCCGCCTGACACCGGGGAGACGTACTGCTTCCAGGTGACCGCCGATTTTATGCTGACCAGCCAGATGTGAACAGGAGACCGAAATGGCTGCACTCACCCCCGTCCTCTGCGCCCGCTCAGGCGGCGGCGACATCGCTGCCGGCCTGACCTCCGCTGGCGCTGGCGGCGACACCCTCCCGTCTGGCTACCAGAACTTCCTCCGGGTCAAGAACGGCAACGCGGCGGCCTGCACCGTGACTGTGACCCCGGCAGCGTCAGGCGGCCCGCTCGGCACGACCGTCGCCCCGTTCGCCCTCTCCCCCGTCGTCGGCGCGACGACCGGCGACCGGATCTACGGGCCGTTCCCGCAGAACCCCTTCGGCGACTCCAACGGGAACGTCAACGTCTCGTACTCGGTGACCGCGACCGTCACAGTCGAGTGCCTGCAAATGAGCACGAGCTAGCCGATGGCCGACGAGAAGCCTCCCGGCCGCCGCCGGGCTGCGGACCCGGAGGAGGCCGCCGCCCGGGAGCAGGCTGCCGCCGACGCGGCCGGCGCTGCCGCTGCCGCCGACCCTGGCCTGCCAGCGGACCCGCCGGTTGTGGAACCGCTCAGCGGGCAGGCCGCCAGCGACGCCCAGGCTGCCGCTGACGCCGCCGGCAGGGCAGCCGCCGGCCTGCCCGCCCCTGAGCCGGCAGACGCCGACCTGCGTAAAGCAGCCGTTTACTCGGAACTGGCCGAGGAGGCCGGTCATCCCACGGCCTATATCGCCCGCCGCAACCTGCCCATCGGCGGCGAGATGGGCGATATGCCGCCCGGAGTGGCGGCCTTCCAGGCAGGCGATCAGGTGCCTGCCGAGCATGTGCAGAGATTCGGCTGGGCCGCATTCGTGGACCCGCCGCCAGCGCCGCCCGCCCCTGCGGGCGCGGAACCCGAGGAGTAGAACATGCCACGCGGCACCGCAGCGAACCTCAGCCTCGGGCCGGGGTATCTCTACATCGCCCCGCTCGGGACGACCGAGCCCACCGACCTTGCCACCGCCTGGGCGACCGTCTCCGCCTCCTGGGTGGCCATCGGCTATACGGCGCAGGGCTCCGAGTTCGACTACCAACTGAACACCAGCCCCGTCATGGTGGCGGAGGAACTGGACCCGATCTCCAACGCGTCGGACGGGCGTAGCTCCATGCTCAAGTTCGTCATGTCGGAGATCACGGCCACGAACCTCAAGCGGGCGTCCAACGGCGGGACGATCACGACCGGCTCCGGGATCGTCACGTTTGAGCCACCGGACCTGGGGACTGAGACGCGGACGATGCTCGGCTTCGAGTCGGAGGATCACTCCGAGCGGTGGGTGTTCCGCCAGTGCCTCATGACCGGCCAGTTGCAGATCCTCCGCCAGAAGGGTGCGAACAACGCGACGATGGCCTGCGAGTTCACGCTGGAAAAGCCGGCGACCGGCTCCCGGCTGTTCAAGGCGATCTACGCAGCCCCGGCCCGCCAGTAGGCGGCCGTCCCTAACCGTGCTAAGGGAGAGATGATCTCATGCCACGACAGTTCAGCAGTGACCTGCCTGAGCGGCCAGAGGGCGAGGAGCAGCCGCTCCCGCCGCTGGCCAGCATCAGCTTCACGCTCGACGGCGAGGAGTTCCGCTGCCTCGGGCCGGGCAACGCCTGGCACATGTCCGAGCTAGCCCGGCAGGCGGCAGCCGGCGACGGCCTGGCGACGCTGTCGCTGATGGCCCAGTCGATGTACGAGGCGCTCGGCCCTGCTGAGTACCAGCGGATGCAGGAGCACATCGAGGAGCACAAGACGCCGGATGAGACCCTGACGGCGATCATGGAATATGTGAATGAGGAGGCTCTGGCGCTGGCCGAGGCTGATGCCGGCCGCCCTACGGGGCCGCGTGGGCGCTCCTCGACTGGGCGGCCACCACGGGCGCGCCAGATGTCACGAGTCATCTCCTTGCAGCGCGGCACAGTGATCATCTCGGAGGAGGGCGAGGAGGGGCTGCCGCCGAGGATGCCGCAGGATCACAGGGCTCCTGGTGGGAAGCAGCGGCCGGGCAGGACTGGGCAGAAGGGACGGGCCTCCGCAGCTACGGGCTGAGCCCGAGGGCGCTCTGCGACCTGGCGGAGTGGCTGCTGCGGAGGTCGCTGTGGGAGGACGATGTGACGCAACTGCTCGCCGGCATCGCCGGGGCGCTCGGCCAGAAGGGTGTCTCCGGGTATGAGCCGCCACGCTCGCGGCTCGCCGCCGAGCTAGCCGGCGCGGGCGGGGAGACGGCAGCCGAGCGGCGAGCCCACATCATGTCCATCGACGACGGCGACGTGGAGGTCATCTGATGGCATTCGGTGCCATAGCTGACGCCTTCGTCCGCCTCCGCGTCGACTCCAGCCAGGTAGCCCGCGACACAGCCAAGGGCGTCGAGGAGGGCGCTGCCGCAGCGGACACGGCCGGCGCTGGGCAGTCCGCCGGCGGCAAGTTCAGCCAGGGGTTCGCCTCCCAGCTTCGGCGGGGCTCATGGGCGGCTGAGGGCGACCGGGCGGGCAAGTCGTTCGGGGAGCGGTTCGGTGCCCAGACCGGCGCGGCCACCAGGCAGATCGCCCGCGTCGGGTTCGTCGCCATCGGCGCGGCTATGGTCGGCTCCGTCGTCGCCGCCCAGCAGTTTCAGTCGGCCATGCTCCGCATCCATACGCAGGCGGGCGGGACGAGCCGGGATGTCCAAATCCTGAGCAGGGAGATCCTCGGCCTGCGGGATGTGCAGCAGTCCCCCATCCAGCTTGCCAACGCCATGTACCACCTGAAGTCGGTCGGGCTCGACAACGTGGACGCGATGAAGGCGCTCCGCGCCGCGTCCGATCTCGCCGCTGTCGGCGGCGCGAACCTGGAGGAGACGACGAATGCCATCGCCGGCGCGTGGCGGTCAGGCATCCGGGGAGCCCAGTCGTTCGGGCAGGCCGCCGCGACGGTCAACGCCATCGTCGGCGCTGGGAACATGCGGATGGGCGACTTCATCAACGCCGTGGGCACCGGCATCCTCCCCGCCGCCCGCACCTTCGGCCTATCGCTGAAGGATGTCGGCGCGGCGCTGGCGCTGATGACCGACGAGGGGATACCGGCGCAGGTCGCCGCTACCCGCCTGCGTATGACGTTCTCGCTGATGGCCGCCCCGTCCAAGACCGCCGAGGCGCACCTGGAGTCCATCGGCCTGACCGGGCTCCAGGTAGCCAACGCGATGCGCAGCCCCGGCGGCATCGTCACCGCCATCGGCCTGCTCAAGAAACACCTGGACGCATCCGGGCTGTCCGCCTCCCAGCAGGCGATCCTCCTCTCCCACGCGTTCGGCGGCGGCCGGTCCTCCAGCGCCATCCTGACCCTGCTCAACAACTACGAGGTGCTGCGGCGCAAGCAGGAGCAGATCAACCACTCCCTCGACAGGTTCGGCCCAGCGGTCGTAGCGCAGCGCAAAACAGCCTCCGCCCAGTGGCACATCCTGGGCGCGGACCTGGAACGGATCGGGATCATCGCCGGGTCGAAGCTGCTGCCGATCATCACCAAGGTCGTCGGCTGGCTCGCCAACTCCAAGATGCTGCTGCCGATCATCGTCGGGCTGATGGCCGTGTTCACCGTCGCGATCCTCGCCCAGGCCGCCGCCTGGGTGATCTTCAACGCGGCGACGCTCGGCATCGTCGCCGGGGTCGTCGCGATCATCGCCGGGATCATCCTCCTCGCCACCCACTGGAAGCAGGTCTGGGGGTGGATGCGCGGCTGGATCATGCCGGTCGTGGATGCGGTCAAGAGGTTCGCGCTGGCGATCTACAATGACATCGAGCCCGCGCTGCACACGCTGGCGGTCATCGCCAAGGGCGTGTGGTTCGTCGTCTGGTCCCTGGCGAAGATCGCGTTCACGCTGATCTTCGGGTTCGTGCTGCTGGCCGTCAAATACTGGCAATTCAACTTCCGCATCATGGCGGCTGTCGCGACCTGGCTCTGGCAGAGGATCATCGGCCCGCAGGTGCAGTTCCTCTGGCACAACATCATCAAGCCGGTCTTCGACGCGATCCGCAAAGCCTGGGACTTCCTGTGGGGCCATATGCGCGACTTCATGGGAGCGATCTTCAAGGTGCTGGTGGGGATCATCCAGGGCTGGTGGAATGTCATCTCGGCCGTGTTCGGGTTCATCATCAACGGCGCGGCCAAGGCGTTCGGCTGGGTGCCTGGGCTGGGGCCGAAGCTGAAGACGGCGGCGGCGCAATTCGACTCGTTCCGCGACCGGGTCAACGCGGCGCTCAACGGGATCAACGGCCGGACGATCACCCTTGGGGTCGCGCTGACCCAGCACGCGCTCCGCAACGCCCAGCTGGGGCCAGGGCAGAAGCCCGGTGGCGGCCTGGCGGCGGGCGGCTTCATCCGGGAGGGGACGACCGGGACCGCCGATGACGTGCCGATCTGGGCGAGCCGGGGCGAGTACATGGTGAAGGCGGCGGCGGTCGCCAAGTACGGCACGCACATGATGGATGCGATCAACGCCGGCCGGTACGCGCAGGGCGGCCTGATCGTGCAGACGCGGACCCCGTCCCGGCCGCAGATCGACTCGGTGATCATCCCGCCGATCATCGCGATGGCCCAGGCGTTCGCCAGGCAACTGCTCGCCGCGCTCGCCGCAGCAGCGCGGGGAAGCGGCGGCGCTCCCGGCGGCCTCGGCGGCCCCGCCTCAGCCGGGGCGGCGCAGGCGCAGGCATACGCCCGGTCGCGGCTCGGCGCATACGGCTGGGGGCCGGGGCAGATGCCGCCGCTCATCGCCCTATGGAACGGCGAGTCAGGATGGAACCGCCTCGCCCGCAACCCGAGCAGCGGCGCGTATGGCATCCCGCAGGCGCTCCCGCCGGGGAAGATGGGGCCGGCGGCGAACCCGCCCACCTCATCGGCGGCGGCACAGATCAACTGGGGGCTCGGCTACATCAAGGGCCGGTACGGGTCGCCCGGCTCCGCCTACGGCTCCTGGCTGTCCCGCTCCCCGCACTGGTATGACCAGGGCGGGTGGATGCCCCCCGGGCTGTCGCTCTCATACAACGGGACGGGCGGCTGGGAGCGGCTGGAGCGGGTCACCGGCTCCGGGTCCGATGGCCTGGCGCGGAGACTCGACCGGCTCATCGACGCGGTGGAGCGGGTCGCGCCAGGCGTCGCGGATGGCATCAATGCGGCGGCGCGATCCGGTGCCCAGCGCGGCTACTACGCGACGAGGTGACCGCCGGTGCCGACGCTGACCTTCCCCGCCGATAACCATGTGGTCAACGACCTCCTGCACACGCAGCATCACAACAACATCGCAGACATTCTCGCCGCCCTCGCCGGGGTTGCCCCCGGGGCGTCGCTGACCGCTTTCACCCGGACCCCCGACTGGCTGAATGTCGTAACCCAGTTCGGTGCCGACCCGACCGGGGTAGTGGACTCCGCGCCGGCGATCCAGGCGGCGGTCAACGCGGCCCCCGCCGGGCAGGTCGTCTATTTCCCGCAGGGGCTCTACTCGGTCGCGACGAATATCGTGCTCCGCCCCGGGGTCCGCTGCAAGGGGCCGCACGGCTCCGGGCCGGGCCATATGTCCTCATCGACGAACGGGGCGGTCCTCCAGCCGACCTCCGGGTTCGCCGCCTCCGGGGGTGCGCCCGCCGCTGTGCTGACGCTGGGCGACTCGCAGGCCATCCACATCTATGACATGTGGATTAACGGCTCCTCGCTCAACCCGGCGAACATCGTCGCCGGGATCAACGCGACCGGGCAGGCCGAGTCGGTGGTCATCGAGTCGGTCGGCATCTACAACGTCACCGGCAGCGGGATCGTCACCGCCCAGGGCGGCATCAACAACAAGAACCCGGACGGGTGGCGGGTCATCCATTCGCTCGTCCAGTCCGCCGGGCAGGAGGGGTTCCACTGGACCGGCTCTGACGGCACCTTCCACAACATCCACTGCCAGAACTGCGGCGGGGCGTCCCAGCTATATGACGCGTTCTTCTGCGGCGGCTTCAACTCGGTGTATGTGAACTGCCGGGGCGACGTCTCCCAGAACGGCTTCACCTATGACGCGCGCGGCCCCGGTGCCGGCTATCTCGACTCGACGATGCTGATCGGCTGGGGCTCGCAGCGGAACCGCTGCAACGGGCTGAATGTGATCAACTCGGCGGGGAACTCGGGGTCGGACCCGCTGATTGTCCTCGGCGGCGCATTCGACGGCGACGGCACGAACGGCGGGGCAGGCGGCGGCGGCTATGCGAGCATCGCCGTCGCCGGCCGCAACGACGTGACTGTCATCGGCGCGCATGTGAACATCGGGACCGTCGATGTCGCGGGCGGCTCCCCCGTCTATGCGGTGGCGACCGCTCATGGCGCAGGCGGGGCCGGGTCGCCTCTCGTCCGCCTGGCCGCCTGCACCCTCGGCGGGACCGGCGACAGTTTCGGCAACGTCATCTTCGACGGGGCCGGGAACAACGGCATCTATGTTGACCCGTCGTGCGTCATCTACCAGGGCACGTCGAGCGGCGAGACCTCCATCTCCAACCTGACCCCGGTCGGCGGGCAGACCGACGCGTGGACCGCCCCCGACCTCGGCTATATCGCGCAGGCGTTCGACGGGGCGATGGTCAACTCCACAGGCACGTCGCTGCCGCTGGGGACGCTGAACCTGATCGGGGTGGAGGTCCGCCAGCCCCGGACGGCGGTCAAGGGCCGGCTGTATGTCAACACTGGCGGGTCCGGGCTGACCACGGCGCTCATCGGCCTCTACGACTCTGGCGGGAACCTGCGCGGCTCCGCCTCCCAGACCAGCGGCGGGACGGCCCTGACCACGGCGCTCGCCAGCGCAGGGATCGTCGATGTCACCTGGACGCAGCAGTCCGCCGGGTCGCTGTACCTGAGCCCCGGCCTCTACTACGTGGCGATCCTCGTCGCCGGGACCACCGCCCCGCAGGCCGGCCGGTCCAACAACATCACCCCGTCGCTCATCAACGGGACCACCGGGCCGGCTGGCACCCGCTATGGGACCATCGGCTCCGCGCTGACCTCCCTGACCAACCCGTTCACCCCCGGCTCCGTCACCCAGGCCGCCACATCGTGGTGGGCGGCGGTCTACTGAGGAGGGACGCCTTGAATGACCGTACTATTCGACCTCTATTCGGGCTCCTACCTGGACACGTATGGCACGCCCGAGCCGCTGCCGCCCGCGAACGGGGCACCGTTTATGCCTGACAGCCTGATCCTCGACGGCTCCATCGAACTCCTCGGCGGCGGTGCTGTCTCCGCGCTGCCCCAGTGCCCCGGCGCGGTATTCCGCCTCGGCAACGGGTTCGACCTGGGGATGCCGCAACCGGAGCAGGCGCTCGTCGCCAAGTACCTCCTCGACGGGGAGCGGCCGTTCGGCCGGCGGACCGCCAACCGGACCTTTGTCATCCCGGTCACGATCATCGCCCCCGACCGGGATACGCTCGCAGCGGCGAGGGAGACGCTGTTCACCATCGTCGATCAGGACACCTGGAATCTGACGTGGACGCGGCAGAGCAGCCCCGGCGTCTCTGGCCCGACGCTCGTCTTTGACTGTTTCCGGGCGCAGCCCTCCACGACCGACTATGACCAGCACGCCGAGAAGGATCTGCGGTCGCTGGTCACCCTGACATTCCCCGGGCTGCCCTTCGGGCGGGCCGACGCGCCGCTGCAACTGCAATTCACCAGCCCGGCGACCGGCTCCACCGCGCCACCCGCCCCGGTGACGGTGGACGCCTATACGGCGGTCGGCTCCACGACGCAGGCATCGTGGTGGTTCTCCTCCTCGCTGATGCCCGCCGGCGGGTCGATCCACTCCGCCCACTGGGACTGGTCGAAAACCAACAACGACTCCCCCGCCTGGTATACCGACACGAACCCGGCGGTCAACATCACTGGGCTCACCAAACTGACATTCTGGTTTGGCCTCGGCACCAACAACTACAAGACGTGGAACAAGGGCAACGTAGCGTTCGCCCTCAGCCTCTCCGATGGCTCCGGGCATACCATCAGCTTCGGCGGCCAGCAGTACTGCCATGCGTCGAACAGCCCGAACTCGCCAACCTGGCAACTAGTCTCGTTTTCCATCCCGCAGGCCGGGACATTCGACTTCACCAACGTCACCGGCTACTCGGTCAAGGCGTGGCGGAAGGTCAAGAACGACGGCTCCCTCTATATGGACGCCGACGTCTATCTCAACGCGCTGACAGCCTATGCGCCGACCGCCGGGACGCCCGCCTCCGTCCGGGGCGGCATCTATACGCTGCTCGGCATCCAGGGGTCCGCCAGGTCGCCGCTGTCGCTGCTGCTCCAGCAGCCGCCCATCGGGACGCTCATCCAGACGACCTACTCGACGCCGGGGCCGGTGACGGTGCTTCCCGGGGCCGGGGTCTCCTACATGGCGTTCGACAAGACCGCCGGCGGCGGCAAGGGCGGCAAGCGGACCTCCTCCGGGCAGGCTGGCGGCGCTGGCGGCGGCGAGCAGGTGCAGGAGGTCCGGGCGGTGACCCCCGGCGTAGGAATCCCCTGCTATGTCGGGGCCGGCGGCCACGCGGCGACCGCCGGCGGGTGGATTCAGCGGGTAGCGGTCGGCAAGCTGACCTCGGCGACGGCGACCACCTGGCAGGGGAACTGCACGGTTACGACCTCGGCGGGCAACACGCTGCTGATCGGGATCGCATTTGGGACGACCGGCGGGACCGTGACTGCGGTCGCTGATACGAAGGGCAACACCTGGGTTCAGGACAAGCAGGCGAACCTCAGCGGCCGGTGCATGGAGGTATGGCGGGCCGCCGGCGCGGCGCAGATGACCCCCACGGACACGTTCACGGTCACCATCTCCGCCGGGCAGGCCAACGGCGGCCTGTTCCTCGTGGGCGAGTTCCCGCCGCTGTCCGCACCGGATGCGAGCGGCCAGGCCGGCGGCTCTAGCTCAGTGACGACCCAGGCACCGAACATGACCGCGACCGCCAGCGACGGGGTGGCGGTCGCGTTCGGCTGCAACATGCACTCCTCTGACTCGGTGTCGGTCGCGTCGCCGTTCACCAAGGACGGCTCCTACCAGACCGCCTCGACGGGCTCTGCGGGCTGCTCGATGATCGGTGCCTATGACAACAGCCCGGCGGCCGGCTCGCTGACCGCGACCTTCACGATGGCGAGCAGCGCCTCCGGGATCGCGTTCATCCTCGGCTACCCGGTCAACGCGGCCGGCTCGCAGACCAACGGCTCGGATACATGGACCGGAGCGGATGACGCGACGGCGGCACACGGCGGGCATGGGGTCGCGGACAATGCGACGGGCGGCGGGACCGGCGGGACCGGCGCGGCGATCCCCCAGCTAATGTCGGGCGACATCTCCACGTTTGAGGGGGGAATCTCAACGTGGCTCGGCTCCTCCAATAGCAGCGTCGCGCAGTCGGCGGCGCAGGCGCACGGCGGGTCGAAGTCGCTGGCGGTCACCTCTACCGCCAGCGGGAACATGACAGCAGCATCCTGCCTGCTCGCCAGCATCCTGACCGGGGCCGGGTTCACGCAGCTAGTCCCCGGCGCGAGCGTCATCTCCGCATCGGGATGGGTGAAGGCGGCGACGGCTGCCCGGACGGTGCAGTTGCAGATAGAGCAGGTCGATGCGACCGGGGCGACGCTCGGCAACACTAACGGCCCCTCCGCTACCGACTCGACGAGCGCCTGGACGCAGTACACGGTGCAGGCGGCGGCGGCGGCCAATGCCGCCGGCTGGCGGGTCAAGGCCAACGTCCTCTCAACGGGGGCGGGCGGCGAAACCCACTACCTCGACGACGTGCTCTGCCAGGCTGGCGCGGTATTCCAGGGCGGCAACGGCGCAGCGTCCGGGACGACCGGCGGCGGCGGCGGCTCCTCCGGTGGGACCGCCGCTGCGGGGAACAACGCGGCCGGGCAGACCGGCGGAGCCGCACCGGCTGGGGGCGCGGCAGGTGGCAACGGTGGCGCTGCCGGGACCAACCCTGGCGCGGCAGGGTCGGCCCCGGGCGGCGGCGGCGGCGGGGCTAGCTCGACGGGCGCGGCGACGAACGGCGGCAACGCGGGCGACGGCCAGCTAGTCGTCTCCTACATCCAGCAGCTAGCCGGGTTCAAGACCAGCCTCGTCCACCTGCCCGGCCCTGACGCGCCGGCGGCGTTCTCCCCGCTGGTCGTCGTCGGCGGCGGCGCTGACATCCCGGATGGGACAACCGAGTACCCGGTGCCAGCGGTCCTCGGCGGCCAGAACGCCCGGTTCAATGGCACCTACTCGATCATCCTGACGGCGTTCTCCTGGCACTCCCCGGCGAGCGCCCGGCTGCTCACGGTCACGGTCAAGCAGTATGAGTATGCGGGCGGCCCGAGCGTCTCCGTCGCGGCGTCCAGGACGGTCACCCCCAACACTGATGTGGCGAATGGGATCGTCGTCATCGACAACGTGACGCTGCCGATCTCCGATATCCCGGCCGACAACTCCTCCTCGCTGTTCACCGTGACCGTGACCAGCGGCGACACCGCCGACCTGTTCCTCGACGTGCTGTTCATCGACACCGAGGGGCAGTTCGCTATGGTCAACATCCCCTCCGGGTCCGGGTATACGTCGTTCTGGCTGGATGAGCCCGATCCGACGCAGGATCTCGGGCTCGCCCTCGGCTCCACGTATGACCGTTCGCAGGCGGTCAGCATCACCGGGCTCGGCACGGTGGCAGTCCCCAGCTTCATCGCCTCCGGTGGGCCGCTGACCGTCGATCCGGGGCTCAACCAGCTTCTCGTCTATGCCATCGAGGGGCAGCCGAGCCTGACCGCCTGGTACTTTCCGAGATTCTGGGTAGACCGGACGCTCGGCTCAACGGTGACCTGATGTTCCGCGCCGACGCCTCCCAGATCATCACCTATGCCATCGACGGCACCGACCCCCGCCTGCTCTCCCAGGTCGGGCCGGTCGCGGCGCTGGCCTACTCGTTCGCGCTGCCCGGCGGCCCCGACCAGATGTCATGCCTCTTGCAGCGGTCGGCGCAGTCGCGGATGAAGGCCATCGACCCCGGCCGCATCGTCTGCATCTACCGGGGAGCGCTGCGCATCTGGGAGGGGAAACTCGACGAGGCTGCCCCCGACCCGGGCGGCTGGGCGATCACGGCCCACGGCTCCGGGACATACGGCGGCGACTTCATGGCCCATTGGACTAGCTGGAACGCCGACAACCCGGTCGATCAGGCGATAACGCGAGGACTCCGCTGGGTCAACTCCGGGCTCGCCGCCTCCTCGCCCTATACGGCGAGCCAGACCGACGACGCCTCGGTGGATGTCACCACGCACCTGTCCAACATCGCGGACCCGGCGCAGCTGACGTGGTATGTGCGGACGACCCCGACGCAGAACCGGCTGTCAATGTTCGCGCTGCCGGCCGCGCCGACCCGCATCCTCCTCGCCACGACCCCGGCGCTGCGGACCCTCCACGGCTACTTCACAACCCTGTGGGGGAAATACGAGATCACCTCCGCGCCGACCTACGGCGTGACCTCCATCTCCAACACGGCGCAGCTAGCCCGGCATGGGCCGATGGAGGCATACGCGGATCTCTCCCAGGATGGGACAAACAGCGCGGGGTCGGCGCAGGCGATCCTCGCGAAGATCCTCTCCCGCTATACCGCCGCCAGCTACGGCGGCCCGTTCACCGTCCGCCCGGGGCAGGTGACGAACCTCGGCGGCCAGGCCGTCGATCTGGGCACCGAGGAGGCCGGGGAGGTTTACCTGCTGCTCCTCGCCGCCGGCGGCTACGGCGGGGAGGTCGTGCCCGCCCTGCCGGTGACCTTCGCGGGCGGCCTCTACGAGTATGACGACCCCTCCGGGAGCGCGACCATCACCCCGTATGTCTCCGTCCGGTATGACCTGGCGACTCTCCTCTCCAACTATGCGACGCTGCACACCGTGACGACCGCCCCGGCGAAGCTGAAACACTGACCTCCCACAGCCGGCTGCCCCCGCGTGCGATGGTGCTGCCGTCACCTAACCACTGAGGAGGCAGAACGATGCTCGGTGACTATCTGGTCAGCCTGATCCGCACCTGGGTGCCTGTGCTCGCCGGCGCGGTCATCTCCTGGGCCGTAACCCAGGGGCTCTCGATCACCCCGGCAACCAAGTCCAGCCTGATCGTCGGGCTGACCGGCATCTTCATCGCCGGCTACTACGCGCTGGCGCGGGCGCTGGAACTGCGGTACAAGTGGGCGGGGCTGCTCCTCGGCGTGCGGAAGGCACCGTCCTATCCGGGCGGCGGCAAATAGCGGTGGGGACACGCGGCGCTGACTACGCGTTCTACCCGCACCCATCCATCGCCGGGCTGAAGGCCGCCGGGGTCGAGTTCGTCGTCCGGTACATCTCCTCCGACCCGGCGAACGACAGCAACGGCAAGAACCTGCTCCCCGGCGAATGCGGGGCGCTGCTCGCTGCCGGGATCCGGGTGTGTGTCGTCTCCGAGGAGGGCGGCGGGCAGCGGCTCCTCGCCGGGAACAGCGGCGGCGTCGCGGATGCCAAGCACGCTAACGCGGTGGTCGCGGGGCTGAAAATGCCGTCGATCCCGGTCTACTTCGCCGCCGACTGGGATGCGGCACCGGGGCAGCAGGCGCTCATCAACGCCTACCTGGACGGGGCGGCGAGCGTCATCGGCCACGCCCGGACGGGCATCTACGGCGGCTACTGGCCGCTGTCGCGGGCGCTGACCGCCGGGGCGTGCGCCTGGGGCTGGCAGACGCTCGCCTGGTCCGGTGGGCTCTGGGACAGCCGGGCGGTCATGCGGCAGGGGCTCGGCATCAGCGTCGGCGGCGTCCAGGCCGACGTGGACACCGAGGTCAAGGGCCATGACGCCCTCGTCGATGACTACGGCCAGTGGCCACGGCCGGGGCCGCCGCCGCCGCCGGTGCCGATCACCGCGCCGACGCTGATGCAGGCCGATGGCCGGCAGAGCCTCCGCGTCGCCGTCCACGCCCACGCTACGACGGTGCAGCGGGCGCTCTGGCTGATGGCAAACAACAAGCCGGCCGGGTCGTTCGGCTGGCTGCAACGCCCATATGTCGAGGCGGGCGACTGGAACGCGCCGATGCCGCAGGGGATGACCTACTGGGTCGGCTAGCCTCGCGGCCCTAGGACGGCCTGAGAGCGCCTGGGCCGCTGCCCCCACCCGATCCCATCAGGGACTCCCTGGGCGGCTGGGAGCCGCTGGCTCCGCTGCGGGCGTGGCGCGCTATGCGGCATGCGGTCCCCGGCCCTATGGTGCCGGTGCAGCCGGGCCGCTGCGCTCTGGCCAGGGCGGGCTACAGCGGCCCGGCTGCGGTCATCCGGGGTAAACGGGACCTTTACCCGGATCGGCGTCCCCGCCCGCGCCCCGCCTTCTCCTGCCAGCGGCTGCGGCGGCGGTCAGGCCGTCGATAGCGGCGAACCCGAACCCGCGCATCAGCGTCTCAGCCACGGCGGGCAGGTCAACATCGACCACAGCCATGCCGGGCGGGACCAGGCCATAGAACTCGACCCGCACCCACCGGCCGAGCTCATCATCAAATGTCATCTCGCGGCTCCAATGCCTCGCAGAACAGGTACTCGACTATCGCCAGCAGCCCCGCCCGCTCGGTCGGGCTGAGCCGCTCCCAGGCGAGCGCAGGCTCGGCGCTGGTGACCAGCCCGGCGCGGAGATAGGTCGCCTGCATCGTGGCGATCTCGGCGGCTAGCTCCTCCCGCCGCTTCTCCCAGTCCGGGAAGATGGCCAGCAGCTTGCGCAGCCGGTAGGGCCGGGAGGCTTCCCACGGGTTCCGCTGTGCCGTCATCGCCGTGCCTCCAATGCTCGCGCTGTCGTTTTGACCTGCCCTCCCGCGAGGAGGCTGACCCAGATCGCCTCCGCCGTGACGTGGGAGACGATCCCCGGCTGGCCGCGCCAGGAGCAGGCCGCCCCGAGCCGCGCCTGCTTGCCGGTCATGGCGTGACCTCGGCCAGTTCGTGGCGTTCGCCCCGGTACTCAAACCGGCGGAGGCGGCTGGCAGGCTGCGGGCGGAACAGCAGGATCGGGGTCCGCGTCGCCCGGTCGAACGACTGGAACGTCTTGTACGACCGGGTGACGGCGATCACCCACGCTTCGGGATGGGCGGGGTCCTCGCCGGGCGGCCGGGCGACGGCCGCGCCAGCCGGGTCGATCAGATCGCTGCGGCGCGGGACACGGTGGGAGACGATGTAGGGGCAGAGGCGCAACGCCCACTCGGCGCACTCCTCGTGCATCGGCGGATCGCTGTACGCGCCCCTGGCCGACTCGGCGCTCTGCGGGCCGCCGAGGAACGCGATCCAGTAGCCGAGCCGCAGCCCGCAGACTCCGCAGAGCCGCTCGGCGGCGCAGCGGCCTACCCGGTCGTGGTCGGTGATGGTGAAGTCGCCGACGACCCGGCCGTCATGCTCAGGCTCAGTCCGCCTCGCCGCTGAGAAGGGGATCGGCAGCTTCCGCCTGGGGCAGATGGGGAGAGCCCGGATCTGCTCAGGCCAGGTGCTCCGCGCTGGTGTCCTCATGTGGGGGGCTCCTCTCTCCAATCGCTAACCTATACGCGTCCAGGGTGACAGTCAGAATGCGCGGCGGTTGTACTCGTGCTCCTCCTGGGCGTGCCAGTCGTCGAGGATGCACCGCTTCCCCGTCTGCCGATCGACGTGGATGCAGCGGGACGGGGTGACGCCATGAGCTATAGCGTCGATCTCCGCCCGCCGCGCCTGGCTGCTCTCCTGCCCGTCGCGGGCGGTGATCGCCTCGACATACCGGCGGATGCCAGCGGGGCCGAGGCCGATCATCATCTGCTGGTGCTTCGCCTTCTCCTGCTCGTACTTCGCCTGGGCGGCGATCATCGCCGCGTTCTGCCGCAGGGCGGCGGCGATCTGGGCGTCGGTTGCCATGTCTAGCTCCTCTCGGTGATGCGGATGGCGAACTCTGTGTCGGTCCCGCCGTCGCGGCGCTTGACCGTCCGGGAGCGGGTGACCCTCACATCGGCGCGGCCGTCCAGCCGCCTCTCGATGTAGGAGGCGAGCCACGGCCAGGGAGCGAGCGCCCCGTGCGGCGCAGTGCTGGCAGCGGCCCGGGGGAGCCGCAGCAGGAACCGGGCGGTCCCCGGCAGTGGCGGGTAGACCCGGTAGTCGGGGACGAAGTGGACGCTGAGCCTGACCGGCGCTGGGTGCAGCGTCCGCATGATCGCCGTCAGTCCCCTGGCCGTTGGCAGCGAGCGGTCATACGGGGAGCCTGTCAGGCCGCCGCGTTCGTGGTCTGTCATCTCAGTGCCCCTCCTCTGCCAGCCCGGCCTCGGCCCATGCCCGGCGGACCGCGTCGGCGGCCAGTTCCAGTACCCAGTCGGGTGCGTCCATCCGGCAGTCCGCCTCGGTGTAGCCGCCGGGGATGCGTAGCCCGATCCACGACGTGTCGAGGCGGCGGACCCGGCCCGGCGTGCCGGTGCCAGGGTTGGCCCACCGGCCGCGTGCCTTGACGTACTGCACGGCTGGTGCGCCGCCGTGCGGCTGGTGGAGGACGATTTGGACCTCCAGCGGGCCGATGGTCAGCGGGCGGTCGGGCCGCCACGCGTCGGTCCAGCTGAGGTTCGGCCAGCCCATGCGCGGCGGCCGGGTGTAGGTGAATGTCCAGCGGCGGGTGATCTTCGCTGGGGCGATCTGTGCCATGTTGTGCTCCTCTCTCGATCTGGGCTGATTGCCCACCAGGGCGGCCAGGGTCCGGGCTGGCCGCCCGCAGGGCCGTCAGGGCAGGCTCGGCCCCTCCGGGCCGAGTGGCGCGGTGGCGATCTCGTGGAGGCGGACCCTCCGCTTCGCCTCGGCCTGGCCGTCGCAGTTGGCGCTCGTGCCGAGGTTGCATCCAGCCGAGCAGGTCACCAGCAGGCGGCCCTCATAGTGGGGATGCGGGGCGATGGTCAGGTCGTGCCGCAGGCCGTGGTCGTAGGCGATCATGTCAGCGGTCATCTCCCTCGTAGCGGCGGCCGGCTCCGCGCTGCCCAGCCGCCGAGTAGGCGCGGCTGCGGGTCGCGCTGGGCAGGCGGCGCTTCCGCGTCGTCCGCGCAGGCTTCCGGGTCCGGTAGCCAGCGGTCTCCAGGTTCCTCATCTCAGGTGCTCCTCTCCAAGAGCCGGGTCTCGGTCTGAGAGCCCGTCCGAGCGGCCGGGCCGGGTTCCTGCCCCCGGCCGCTCGGGCTGGCCATCAGCCTCCGAGGAGGGCCATCTGCCGGCCGTAGCAGACCGGGCCGATGCCCCGCTCGACGCTCTCCGCGACCCGCAGGGGCCGGCCGCAGACCAGGCAGTGCTCCCACTGGATGCTGAGGGCGGTGACTTCCTCCATCGGCAGCGCATCGGCGGCGGTGAGCCGGTACTGCATCCCCGGCACCTTCCGCTCCTCGATGCGGACCCGCTCGCCCTGCTGGTTGAGCCGGTCGCCCTGCGCGCCGGTCAGCGGGATGATCTGCCGGGCGTAGCGGACCTTGCGGCTCTCGCCCTGCGGGGTGAATTCGCGGACCACGTAGAGGTTGCCATCCTGGCGGTAGACGCCCACCGGGGCGGCCTCTCCGCGCCGCTCGGGCTGGGCCGGCCTGCCGGGCTGTGCCGGGCTGTCCTGGTGCTCTGCCATGATCCGCTCCACCGCTGCCCACTGGCCGGGGCTCAGTTCGCCGTACTCGCCGGCGAGGAAGGCCATCTTCGGCAGGAAGCCGTCGCGGCCGGTGTCGAACTGCCGCAGCCAGCCGGCTGCCGGCTGGTGCTGGGTGCTGCTCTCTCGGGTCATCTCGCCCTCCTGGGCTCTCGGTGCTGCTCTCCACCTACCAAGCTACACGCGTCCAGGGTTGAGCGCAAGCGGCAGGCGGAAACCCGCAGGGCCGCCCGGCCCGGAGGCGAGGCGGCCCTGCGGCCGGGGGTGGCTAGGCGAGCGAGGGGTCGAACATCTCCGCGCCGCAGCCCCGGCAGTTGCCCAGCGCGTCGGCGCGGTGCTGATGCCGGCTGGTGGCGGGGAGCACGCCCGTGGCTGCGGCCCGGGGCTCACCACCACGCCATGGGTGCTAGGGGGGCAGGGCGAACAAGGCGTCCTGCCCTTCGGGGATAGGTGGCGGCTTCGGCACGTCCAGTGCCCGCGCCCGTTCGCCGGGGTCGTGGCACCGCCACGCGGCCAGCCGGCAGTAGTCGGCGGATGCGTCCACGGTGATGCCGTGGCGGCCGTGGACGGTGGCGACGAGGGCGGTGGTGCCGGTGCCGCCGAACGGGTCGAGGACGACAGCGGGGCGGGTGGGGGCATCTGGGCGGGCGCAGGCGCATGCGTAACCGGTGATGCGATCACCGCCATGTGCCATCTTGAACGCCCAGAAGCTACGGGAGGAGTTCCACGGAGCGGCACTAGATGCGGTCGTGCGGCGCCCGTCTCCTGGAGACTGAAGCTTGTTGTCATGGCCGCTGGTCACGCGGTCCACGACCGGGCGCCGTCCTTCGCCGCAGGCTGTGCAGACACCCGGCGGTGACCAGCCGAGGACAATCGGCCGGACCAGCGCGGGGGGGAACGCGGCGAAGTGGTCGACGCCGAGATGGGCGGGCACCACGAGGGCGGCGCTGGGGATGGTCCACACCGACCCGGGCAGCTTCCCCAGCGGGTTGGCTGCCATCCCCGGGCCGCCGTAGTTATGGCCAGCATCCGGGTTCTTCTGGTGTCCGATTAGCTTGCGATCTGCCCAAGTCCAGCCTTCGCGGCTGGTTGGTTCGCGTATCTCGTCGACGGCGCTGTAATAGCGGGGCTGGCGGGTGAAGTGGAACACCTGCTCATGCGCCCGCCGCACCCGGTCCGTCACCGACTCGGGCAGCCCGTTGGACTTCGCCCAGACGATCTCCGCGCGGAGGATGAGGCCAAGCTGATCCATACAGGCGAGTGCATACCGCCACGGCAGCCCCAGCAGCGACTTCGGCTGGCCGGGGACACGTCGGCCGCCACCGTCAAACGTCCCGTTGGCGAACGCGCGAGGCCTGCCGTTGCTGCGGCCGCCGTCTAGCGTCGATGCGGACGTGCCGCCCTTGGTGCCGTCGCTGCCTGCGTACTTGTCGCCGAGGTTGACGAACAGTGACCCGGATGGTTTCAGCACCCGCACCCATTCCCGCGTGCATTCCACCAGCGCCGTCACATACTCGGCCGGGGTCGCCTCGGAGCCGATCTGCCCGCCGTACACCTCGCCCGCGTCGGTGTAGGCCCTGAGCCCGTAGTACGGCGGGCTGGTGACGATCAGGTCCACGCACCCGTCCGGCAGCGGCAGCCGGCGGGCGTCACCACGCAGGATGGCCACGCTCATAAGGCCAACCTACACGCGTCCAGAGTGAGAAGCAAGGCGGACGGGCGAACAGCAGCAGCCCCGGCGGATTGCCGCCCGCCGGGGCTGCCGTGGCCGCTGAGCGGCTAGCGTTCCATGTCATCCCGCCATGCCTCCGCCGCGTCCATCGCCTCCTCGTGGAGCCGCTGCGCCTCATCCTCGGCCGCGTCATGCTCGCCCTCGGAGCGGAGGTCGCAGAGGACGCAGCCCGAGACATAGGCCGGGTGGCTGCGGGGGTGGAGCAGCCGCTCGCAGCCCCGGCCGCCGGCCAGGTAGGTGAGCATCGCCCAGGCGGAGCGCCGCTGCGCCAGCGCCGCGTCGATCTCCGCGCCGACCCTGGCGAGCCAGCCCGGCGACTCGCTGTAGCCCTCGCCGGCCTGGATCGCGGCGGCGATGCGCTCAAGCCTGGCGGCGAGCGAGGCGATCCCGTCGAGGGCTGCCTCCTCGCCGTAGTTGATCTGGTCGAGGGCGATCTCCGCGCCCCGGCCGGCCTTGGCCGATGCTGCGGCCAGATCGGCGTTGGTGAACCTCTGCATTGCCGTGCTCCTCTCCTGGGGTGCTCCTCATGGAATCCAAGCTACACGCGTCTAGGGTTGGTGGCAAGCTGGACCGGCCCGGCCAGTCGATCAGCCGGGCCGGTCCAGGCGAGCGCCTCAGCCGCTTTGCAGCAGCTTCCGGCAGTCGCCGCAGACGAAACCGTGGGCGGCGCGGCCCTCAGCGGTCCACCGTTCGTAGGCGACCCACTCCTGCGCCCCGTTCGGGTCCGTGCACCACCGCTCGGGGGTGCAGCCCCGCCCATCGGCGGTCAGCAGCACCCGGTCGTGGCGGCCGAGCGCCGCCAGCCATTCCGCCGAGCCCGGCTTGCCCGCCGCGTCGGCGCGCTGCCCGGCGGCCAGATCCCAGCCGGCGGTGACCGCGATCATGCCATCCGGCATCCGGGTCGCCAGCGGGGCGTCGAGCAGCAGGGCGGCGAGCCGCCGGGTCTGCGCGGCGCGGTCCTCGCTGGAGCCGGGCCGGTTCCAGCGCTCGTACTGGGCGGCGAGGTCCGGGCTCGGGGCCAGGGTGGGGAGTGTGCTGTTCATCGGGTGCTCCTCTCCAAGGGGCGGGTTGGCTAGCTCTCGCGGTGGAGAACGTAGGTGCCTTCGTCGGTCATGATGGCCTGCGCGGCGGCGGCGGCGCAGCAGGCGCGGATCCGTCCGGTCTGCTGGTGGGGCTCCATCGTCCCAGTCGCCCAGGTCTCCAGGTAGCCGCCCGAGCAGACCGGCTCGTTGCAGCAGCCGGTGTAGCCGTCGTCGGTGCCAGGGTTGAGCCGGCCGCAGGACTCGCAGTGCGGGCCGGCGATCCGGGCGGTGGTGGTCATGTTGTTTCCCATAACCTCAACCTACACGCGTCCAGGGTAACAAGCAAGGGGTGTGGCGTGAACCGCTCCGAGCAGTTCCCAGCCCCCCGGTCTGGCAGGCTGGCCGCAGCCCCTAGCTGAGCCGAGGAGCCCACGCCATGCCCGTCCGCCGTCAAGGCAGCGTTTACCCCGGCTGGCGGCTGGCATGACCGCAGGCGCAGAGCCAGGGCAGCCCCCAGCGGGCCGCCACCGGGCGCGCAGGTGGCGAGCGTGGGCGCAGGCCGCGTGGGGGAAAGTCGGCCGCAGGGGGCTGTTCCTCCTGTTCCTGGCCTTCCTCGACTTCACGTTCGGCTACTCGCTGTTCCGCGCTGAGACCGCCCATCCCCGGCTGGTCGTGTATGACCTGCTGCTGACGACGAGCGAGTGGGCGGTGATCTGGTTTGCCGGCGGCGTGGTCTGCCTGACCGGCGTGGCCGCGTCGAAGGACCGCTGGGCGTTCGCCTGGAACGCCGGGCTGTTCACCGCCTGGGCTGTCATCAACGGCTATGTGTGGATCGGGCAGCATCTCCGCGACGGCTGGGTCGCCGTCACCATCTGGCTCGCCTTCGCCGCCGTCATCCTGCTGATCTCCTCCTGGCCAGAGGCACCGCCGCGCCAGGCCGCCCATGAGTAGCTACCGCGCCAGGCCGCAGCGGTTCCGCCGCCGCGCCGCGTTCCTCGGCTACCTCGGGGTCGTGGCGATCATGCGCGCCTACCCGATGCTCCACAGCATCCCGCCCTACCCCGGCTACTCGCTGTGGTTCGGGACGCTCGGCTGGGGCTGGCTCTGGCTCGGCGTCGGCATCGCCTGCTTCACCGGGATCATCGGCCGCTACGACCGGCCGGCGTTCTCCATCGCCGCCGGGCTGATGACGTTCTGGGCCGCGCAGATGACCGACATCTGGCTGGCGCAGGGCAAGCCGGACGGCTGGACTATGGCTGTCACATGGCTGGCATTTGCCGCGATCACCCTCGTGGTCGCCTCCTGGCCCGAGCCGGCCGCCGCGCCGCTCAGGCCGCCCGACCCGCAACTGCCTGGTGCTCGCAACAGGGGGTGATGGTGGACCCAGGAGTTGTAGTCGCCATCGTCGGCGTCTGCGGCACAGTGCTGTCAGTCGTCGTCGCGTCCGTCCTCTCCTCGCGGGCGAACCGGGAGGCGGAACAGGCCGCCCTGCCATCGGTCGAGGCCGGCGCGTACACGCGGGCGCAGGACATCTACGAGTCGGCCATCCGCCAGCTAGAACGGCAGACCGCCGACCTGCGCCGCGAAGTGGAGCACCTAGCCCAGATCAACGAGCAGCTAGCCGAGACGAACCGGGCGCTGACAAACGACGTCGGCAGGATGCGGGAGGAACTGGCGGCGCTCCGTGACACCAACATCGGTCTCACGGAGCGCCTGCGGTATACCGGCCTGCCGCCGCTGCCGCCGCCGCCGCCGCCGTTCCCCGGCCCTCCCCGCTTAGGCCGCTGCCCTGCTCCGGTGGGAGCGGTCGCGTGGCCGCCGGTCCTGCCCCGGCTGCGGATACCACCAGTCGGCCGGCCCCGGCTCCCGGTAGTAGGCGAGCAGCCGGGGGTTCGCCTTCAGGTGCGCCCGCCAGCGTTCCATCGTCCGCTCCGTCACCCCGAGGTAGCAGGCGGCCCGGTAGGCGTCCCAGGTGAGGACGCTGGTCAGGAACACGAAGTCGTCGAGGCGGGCCAGCCAGCGGGCCGAGCGGGCGGTGGGCCGCTGGGTCTCGCTCATTGCTGGTGCTCCTCTCCTGAGTTGCCCGCCTGCCAGGCGGCCAGCCAGGCGAGCGTGGCGGTCCTGCCCTGCTCGTACCGCTGGCCGCCGAGCAGGATGTTCCGCGCCTGCTCGCGGGTCACTGTGGACGGCGTGGCGAGCGGGCCGCCGCATATGGCGCAGCAGCCGCCGATGGTGGAGTGATAGGCGCAGCCGGCGGCGCAGGCTGCCAGTTGGTAGGTGGCCATCTGGGTGGTCGTGTCGGTCATTTCGTGCTCCTCTCTCCAGCATCCAAGCTACACGCGTCCAGGGACGGTGGCAAGCGTCAGAGGAGAACCGGCGCGGGTTTCCCGCTCAGGATGCTGATGAGTTCCTCCGCCTCGGCGTTGCTCATGTGCTCCGCCGCGTCGCGGATGCGCTGGGCCAGCCCGGCCGGGACGCGGTCCCGGTTCTCGGTCAGCAGCCGGCCGAGGATGTAGCGGCGGTATCCGGTGGCCATCTCAGGCCGCCTCTACCAGCCAGGCGCGGAAGCGGAAGCTGCCGTGCAGCGGGCGGGAGGCGATGCCGTCGATGATCGTCCAGGCGTGCGCGGAGCCGCGCCCCTTGCCGGTGATGAGGAAGCGGCGGCCGGGGCCGTCAGCGGCCAGATCGGAGTAGCTGATCCCGGCCTGCTCGGCCAGCGAGAGCCCGGCGGCGGCGAGCGCGGCGCGGAGTTCCGGGCCATACATTCCCCTGCCGGGCCGGTAGCCGGCGGCCAGCGCCAGCGCCTCGGCGTCGCCATAGGGCAGGCCGGTCAGTTCGGTCATGCTGCGGATCGCGCAGTCCGAGCGGCGGGTGTTCTCGCGGGGCGCGTCCAGGGTGGCGCAGTCGGCGCAGAAGGCCATGTCGTGCCGGTCGCACCGGCTGCTGCTGAGTGGTGTCCTCTCCATAACTCAAAGCTATACGCGTCCAGGGTTGGTGGGAAGGGTTTCCCGTCAATCTGTTCGACTGGCCAGCGGGCGCATCCTGGCGACAGCGGCGTCCATCGCCGCCACATGCTCAGCCGAGCCCGCGCCAGCCCCGTCCGCCCACGCCCGGTAGACCGCGATCCGCAGCGGGCGCGGCACCTGATACCAGTGGCGGGAGCAGGCCAGCATGTCGTAGGGCACCTGGGCGTCGCAGCCTGGGCCGGGGCAGTTGTGCATCACTGGTGGCTCCCTTCCGGGCGGCGGCCTGCCGTAGCCATCGCCACGTCAGTCTCCCGCCGCATCTCCTCGTCGTGCTCCTGCGTCAGGCAGGCGGTCGTGATCGCGTTGATGATGAAGTCCCGCCGGTAGATGCCCTGCTGGGCGGCGGCGACGGCCATCCGCCGGCGTAGCCCCTCCGGGAATCGTTCAATTGTGAGCGGCCTGGGCATGGCGCTCTGCCTCCTCTGCCGGGGTGATGATGACGGAGAACTGGGTGGCGGGGCGGTTCGGCCGGCCATCCCACGGCCGGGTGGGGCGGACGGTGGACTGCTGCCGCCAGCAGACCCAGGCGTCGGCGGCCGAGGCGAACCGGGCGGCCTCGCCGAGGCTGGCCGTCCAGACGATCCGCCCCTTGCCCTCGTTGGCGTCCGGGTCGTAGCTCTTGAGGTAGAGCCCCTCGGCTGCGGCCCTGCGCCCATCGGCGTAGGCGACGCACTGGATGATGGACTCACTCATGGGGTGCCTCCTGGTCTGCTATGCCCTCCATCAGCGCGGTCGCGGCGGCGAGATGCCAGGCTGCCATCCGGGCTGGGCTGATCGCGTAGGCGGTCTCGCTGTAGGCGTCGAGGGTTGTGGTTAGCTGTTCGGCGGCCTCGCTCATGCCGTCCTCAAACGCGGTGTCGGCCTCGTCGTTCTCGGGGCCGCGCCGCAGCCAGTCGGCCGCGTCGGAGCGGAGCGCCTGTTCCAGGTGCCGCAGCCGGGCGATTTCCCGGTGCAGTTCGAGGTCGCCGTAGAGGGCGCGGGAGCGGATGGCGGTGACGCAGCGGTCAGCCAGCCCGGTGATCGTCGCCGATGGGGGCAGTCCGAGGCCGAGGGCGGCTGCTACCCGGCGGAGGCCGAGGAGTGCCTGGCCGCGCTGGGAGTCCAGGGCGTCCAGCGCCTCGCCTAGTTTGTCGCTCATCACAGCCCCCACTCCTGCCGGTAGCCTGGGTGATCGCTGTAGATGGCGGTCAGATGTGCGAGGGTTTGCCGGGCCAGGACCGCGCGAGGCGAGACAAGGCCGTTGGGGTGCTGGTCCATCTCATTTATGAACCGGGCGCAGCGGCGGAGAATGGCCCGCTTGGCCTCTACCTCGCGGAGCACCCGCGCCGGGTTGGACATCTTCGCCACATACATCCCCGTAGCCACATTCCGGGTCGGGGACTGGCCGCCAAACGGCCCGATGACTGGGTCGTACATGAGACGCATCCAGTCGTCTTCGTCTTTCACGTCAAAGGCCATCCAGGCGCGATTCTCCATCGCAGCGGCCTCGTCCTCGTCGAGCCGGGCGCGCAGGAACTCCACCAGCGCCTCATTCACTGGGTTCTCCTGTCAGGTCGATGGCGCACGCCTCGGGTGGTGCGTCGAGGTGGATCAGGTCGCCGTCGTCGGTCAGCCGGTGCCAGCCGACGCGGCCGAGGCTCGGCTGGTTGTAGTAGACGGGGATGCGGGCCGTGTCGGCGGCCAGGCCGTGGCGGACGATGTAGCCGAGTCGCTCCGCCTCCGCCCGCTCCCGGCTGTGCCATTGCCAGTGGCAGCCCCGGCTCCCGGAGCCGGCGAGGAGGATCAGGTTGGAGAGGCGGTTGTCGCGGCGGTTCTGGAGGATGCGGTGGTGGGCGGAGACCATCGTGGCGGAGACGAGGAGCCGCATGTCGGCAGCGGCGTAGAGCCGGGCATCGCAGCAAACGCAGTGGAGGTCGCGGGAGCGGGCGTCGATCATCAGCTGCCCCCGCTCCTGACCCAGATGCGGGGCCGCATCGGCCGGCAGCCGGGCAGGCGGACCACCTGCGGCTCCTGCGCGTGGAACTCGCGCAGGTCGCCGTACACGCTGCGGCGGACCGCCCGCAGCGCGGCAGCCGCGTCGGGGGCGAGGACGACGACCAGGCCGGGAGTGTAGTCGCGTAGCACGTCATCCCATATGTAGAGGTTCATATCGTCGCCAGCCCGGCGGTGAAGTCGGCTACGACCGGGGCGTCCAGGCGGACCCGCGCCTGCCGGCTCACGGCTGCGTCTCCGTCACGCTGCCACGGCACGGCATCCTGGCCAGCTTGCGCGAGTAGATGCGCTCGCATTTGAAGCAAGCCGACACCGCCGGCTGCGACCATGCCCTCGGCGTCGAGCCAGAACTGGTCACGCTCGGGGTCGTGGATCAGCCAGGCGGCGGTGAAGGTCCACAGGTGCTCGCCCGGCCGGTCGGCGGCAGCAAGGCGGCGCTCCAGCACCTCGGGCTGGGGCACCTCGTACCGGATGTCGGCGGTCATGGCTGCTCCGGGCCGTAGCCTGCGCCGCCGTCTAGCGGGTAGCCGGTGACGCCCCGGCGCAGCCAGGAGACGCTCGCCAGCCGCTCTCCGGGGTCAACGCGGCGTTTACCCGCCACGGCGTCAGGATCGCCACCAGCCGGGGCAGGCTGCCTGATGCCCCAGTGCTCGGCTACCTCTGTCAGGGCGCTCCTGAGCGCTGCGACCTCCGCGCAGAGGGCGGCCAGCAGGCTGCTGTCATCGGGGGCCATGATCTCGCTCAGGCCGCAGTCGAGGGCGGCGGCGAGGGCGGTCGCGATCCGCTCGGGCACGTCGGTGAGGATGCCCCGTTCGACCATGCTGACCCAGGTGTGGTCGGTGGCGCGGCAGCCGGGCATCCGCCGCATGGCGGCGGCGATGTCCCGCTGGGAGCGCCCGCCGCGCCTGGCGATGACCGCGTCGCGGTGGAGGAGTGTCATGACGCGCTCCGGGCCGGCCGCCGCCGGGGTGCAGGCTTCGGCTTGGCCTCGGCCTCTGCGAGCGCCTGGGCCATCGCTGAGGCCAGGTCCGCGACGAACTTATGGGCGTCCTTGGCCTTGGGCAGTTGCTCCGCCAGCGTGGCTGTCACAGCCGCGAGCGCCTCATCGTCCAGGTCGGTGATCGACGTGACCTCGACCGGCGGCGTGGGGCCGCCCAGCGCCGCGTTGTAGATGGCGGAGATCGCCAGATGGCGGATGTTGCTGGCCTCCTCCTCATCGGTCTGATCCCAGCCGGCGTCCTTGAACAGAGCCCACAGGTGCCGCATCGTCTTGCCCCGGTCGATCTCCGCCGGCTCGGGCTCTACGGTGCCGGCGACGATGGCGTCCGGGTCGTGGGTCACGTCGCCCTCCCAGGCGACCGCCGGGCCGCCCTGCGGCATCGGCGGCGGCTGCCACGCCACCGGGACGCCGCCCTGCCGGGACTCGGCCGCGTCATCCGCGAGGATCAGTTCGATGAGCGCCGCGCTCTTGGGGATGTGATGCATGGCCCGCCTGAGCACCGACTTCATCCATGCCCGGTCGGGGTCGGTGTGCCAGAACGAGTCCCGCTTCGCCGGCTTGCCGTAGTGCGGCTCCTCCGCCCAGGCGAACGCCTTGGAGTAGCGGTCGCGGATGTCGATGGCCTCCTGCGCGGTCATGAACTCGACCGCCGTCGTGGACCCGTCGCGCCACAGCGCATAGCAGTAGGCGAGGATCGGCGGGTTGTCCTTCCCCGGCCCGTCCAGCGGGCGGAAGTCGGGGCCGATCCTCGCCCGGTCCACTGGGATCAGGTCGCCGCCGACCTCCTCAAACCGGCGCGGGCGCAGGATGAACCCACGCCCCTGCGGCCCGATCTCCTCAGCCCACTCATCCTTGCGGTAGATCAGCCCGCACTCGATGCCGCGAATCTGGCCGGTGTTGAATGCCAGTTGGACGAACCCGTCCTTCATCGGCAGGAATGTCGCCTCCTTGCCATAGGGGACGATGGCGGCGAGCTTCCCATCCGGCAGCAGCCCATAGTGGGCGCACTGCGCAACAGCCTTGTAGAGCGACGGCCGGTCGCAGGCGACAAGCTGCGCGGCCTGCTTGCTGGTCGCGAGGAGCAGCGCCGTCATCCGCAGGAAGTGGTCGAGATTCTGGCCCGGGGCGAGCGCCTGCCCTAGCTGCGTCGCCCAGGACGAGAGCATCTCAAACGCCCCAGTGTCCAGGGTCCGGGGATCGCGTTCTGCTACTGCCGTGCCAGGCTCGGGCTCGCTGCCCTCCGCCTGCTCGCGCTGCTGCTGCGCCGCCCTGGCGCGGTCAGCTAGGGGTGCCTTGGCCATTTGGTGCCTCCTTAATCAGGAACCGCCGGGAGCGGTACTGGGCGTAGATGCCGGGCTGTTCGCCGCTCAGCTTCGCCTCGTCGATCTTCGACGCGGGGATCAGGTAGTGGGCCGCTAGCTCGGGCAGGTCGCGGGCCAGGTCGGCGGCCCGCAGGTTGCCGTTCTGCCGCCAGGTGACCAGCGGCCGGTGCTGGTCATCGACGATGGCCTCCGCGTCGCCGAGGAGCGCCTGTAGCTCACGGACGCGTAGCGTCGCCTCCTCCCTGGCGGCGGCGGCGATGTCCCGCTTCGCCCTGGCGTCTGCGATCATCGCCCGCAGTTCCGGGGTCGCCGGGATCATCTTGTCGGGGGCGACCTGCCATAGCTGGGCGAGGATGCGGCCCGTCCGCTCGCTCGCATCGACGGGCGGCATCCGGCGGGGCTCCACGTAGTGGTGCCAGAAGTGGCCGGCCTCGGTCATCAGCGTGTCCTGCAACTGCCGGTTCGCCTCGATCCGGTAGTGGCGTAGCTGGTGGCCGCCGATGACGACGAGGAGATGGCCGTGGGAGTAGCCGGTGATGAGCAGCCCCCACTGCACCTGGACAGCCGGCGCGTCGGGGATGTCATCAGCCGACGCGCCCCACTGGCTGGCGGTGAACGCGGAGCGGTTCTTGCACTCGATCAGGCAGGGACCGTCGCCATCCGGGCAGCGGGTCACGCGCCGGTCGATGTTGACACGGCACCACGGCTGCCCGGTGAGGGCGAGCATCCCGCAGCGGAGGATACGGCCGGGCACCCTGGCGCGGCGAGCCCAGAGGCTCACCATCAGCGGCTCCATCAGATGCCCGAACTCGATCCACTCCTCCTGCTGGTCGGTCATCGGCTCATCCGGCAGTTGCCCGGTCTTGTCGAGCCAGACCTGCCAGCGGGTGTGGTAGGAGTCGAGGCCGAGGAGGCTCGCCACGTCGGAGCCGCCGACACCCTCCCGCCGCCGGGCGAGCCACTCATCCCGCATCGTCTTGTCCGCGCCAGCCGGGAGGATCAGCGCCGCCCCCGGCGGCGGCCACGCACCTCTGCTCATGTTCTGATCTCCTCTCCACTGTGAACGCTAGCAGCCGGGGCTGACAGAACCGCCAGTGCTTAGGGTCCAGCGGGCCGCTGGCCAGATTGGCGGCCCGGCTCGGTATGGTGGAGCAACCGGACACGCCCGGCGGAACTCTCGGGGGTCGAGGCCCGCGCCTCCTCCCACGGTGCTCCTCTCCAAGCTGGGCCGTGGATGGCCGAGGGCGCGGCCCCGTTCCCTGACGCTAGCGGCTGCTGGCACGCTGGGAGCGGGGCCGCGTTTAGTCGTCCTGAGCCGGGCAGGTCGGCGCGTGCGCCGGCAGTTCCCAGCCGCACTCCCCGCATCGCATGAGCCCATCCTGCGCGGAGGGTCAGACAGTCTCCCCGCCCCAGGAGAGGTCGGCCAGGACGGTCCCGCAGTTGCGGCAGGCCATCGCGTGCAGCGGCTCGCCGGTCGCCCGGTGCTCGTAGTGGTCGATATCCGGCAGCGGCTCGCCGCAGCAGCGGTCGATGTAGACCGCCGCTCCCTGTGCCAGGACGGTCATGCGGATCGGCTGCTGCGGCGCTTCCAGCCGGTAGCCCGAGCCGCTCAGCGCCAGGATCGCCCCGCCCAGCGTCGCCGTGCCCAGGTCGGCCAGGACGGCATCAGTGCCGTTGCTGAGGATGCTAGGGCGGACGCGGCCGAGGCGCAGCAGCGCGACCAGGTCGTCGCGGCGGTCGGCCGCCTCGTAGCCGGTGGCGCTGGTCTCGATGGTCAGCGTGATGTCGGTCATCTCAGGTGCTCCTCTCCAAGAGCGGGTTAGCGGAACAGCCGCCACGCCGCCCGGTAGCAGGCGTAGCGCATCAGGTAGTGGTGGGCGTGCCGCTGCCGGGGAGGCGGGGCGAACTCGCCGCGCTCAGCCTGGCGGCGGCCGTGGCGGGCGCTCAGCCAGACGAGCAGGATTCCGCCAGCGATCAGCAGCACCCCGGCGATCATCGCGGGACCGCCGGGGCCAGGATCGTGCCTAGCTCGGGGTGCTCCTCGTAGCGGGCGAGGTAGAAGGTGACGCTCATCTCGGGCTCCTCTCCGATCCCAGATGCCGGCTCAGGCCGGGATTCCGTCGCGCTCGGCCTGGCTCATCTCGCGCCAGGTCTTGCCCCAGCGCTGGCTCACGCTCTGCTTGCTCATGCCCAGTTCGCCGCCGATGGTCTCGTAGGTGTAGCCCCGCTTGATGAGGCTGAGGACTGAGCGGTCGATGGCGGCCTGTAGATCCCGCTGGCTCTGCATCATGTCGAGAACCACCCATGGGTCCTCGGCGGCGGCCTTGCGGGCGTAGGCGCGGAAAAGGCGGCCCATGAACTTGCCCCACTCCTCGACCGGCTTGTCGCGCTTGATCTTCCGGCTGGCGGTGGCGGTGGCGGTCATCTCGGGCTCCTCTGGCTGGGCTCCATCTCCAAGAACCAAGCTACACGCGTCCAGGGTGAGAGGCAAGCGTAAACGCCAGGTTTACGAGAATTTCCCGCTGCCCCGAGTTGATCCGCCTCTGCCTATCTGGCGGCAGGTAGGGCTATGGTTGAGCCCACACATGGATCAGGGGCCGAACCGTGGTTGAGGCGGCCCGGCCCCTGGACCGCTCAGATCAGCCGGCAAGCAGAACATGAACGGGAGGGTTAATCCGATGGACACACTACCGCACCGCTCCCCCAAACACCCGGATCGCAGCCGGCGATGGGCTATCTGATGGCCTACGCGAGCGTAGACGACGGGTTCTGGGACCACCCGAAGGTGCTCCTGCTCCTCGGCTATGAGGAGGCACACGCCGCCCTCGCCCTCTGGACGCTGGCGCTCTCCTGGTCCCATGACAACACCCGCCGCAACGGGTTCGAGCAGGCCGGCGTCGTCCCGCAGATCCAGGTTGACAGGCTCCTCGGAGCCGCCGGTTCCGCCGCCGCGCAGGCTCTCGTCCGCTGCGGGCTCTGGGATGAAAACCGGAGGGGGGGGTTCGAAATTCACGATTTTGACTACTGGCAGGGGGTAGACCGCTGGCGGGCAATGAGCGAGGGCGGCAGGATGGGCGCTGCGATTCGCCACGGTAGAGCCGCAGGTCAGCGGGCTGCCGCTAGGGGGGCTAACGGGGGGCCACAAGGGGGGCCACAAGGGGGGCCACTGGGGAGGCCACAAGGGGGGCCACTTGCTACATATAAACAAGAGAACAACCAACAAGGAGATCCTACGGATCTCCTGATGGAAGATCCTACGGATCTCCCATCGACTCGCGGATCGCTGGCGCTGCCAGACAGACCGGAGGTTGACCGGCTCTGCGTCCTCCTCGCTGACCGGATCGAGCAGAACGGCAGCAAACGGCCAGCGATCACCAAGGCGTGGAGGGATGCCTGCCGCCTGCTGATCGACAAGGACGGGAGATCGGCGGTGCAGATCGAGGCAGCGGTCGAGTGGTGCCAGCGCGACGAGTTCTGGCGGACCAACATCCTGTCGATGCCGACGCTCCGCCGCCAGTACGACCGGCTGCGCCTCGCCGCCCAGCGGCAGCCGGGGAGCCGGCCATCCCGCGACGAGCGGGTTGCCGCCGCAGTCCGCAACGCGAACGGGGCGCAGTCGTGAACATCCGGGATGTGCGGAACCTGCTCGTGCTGGCGATGGCCGCCGATGGCCGCGAGGAGTCCGAGGCCGAGGCGCAGTTCTGGCTGATGCTGCTAGAGCCCTATGACCCGGTGGACGCGGCCGAGGCGCTGAAACAGCACTACCGGGAGGAGTCCCGGCGGGCGATGCCAGCCGATCTGATACGACGCATGGACGAGTGGCGCGACCAGTGGGAGAACACCCACCGGGGCGGCCCGAAGCCGCCGGGCTGGCCGGCCGCCAGAGAGGCGACGATCTCCGGTGAGGAGCTAGGCCGCAGGGTGGTCGCCGCTGGCGGCTGGGAGGCGATGCTGCGCGGCCAGACAGGGCCGATGCCAGCGATCACGGACGGGGGTACCGGCGATGACAACCGCTCCTGAGATCAACTGGGATGACCTGCCCGTCGCGGAGGCCGACGCCGAGGAGCGGCAGGTGCTCGGCGCGATGCTCTGGTCGCCTGCCATCGTTGACGCCTGCGCGGAGATCATCATCCCGGAGGACTTCTGGCGGCCAGCCCATCAGGTCATCTATGCAGCCATCGTGACGATGAACGCAGGCGGAGAGCCCGTCGATGCGCTGACCGTCCGGGAGTGGATCGACGCGCAGGGGGAGCTACAGGCGCTCGGCGGCCATCAGGCCGGCGCAGCGATGCTCGTCGATCTCTACACCGGGGTCGGGCTGCCCTCCGTCGCGGCGGCGATCTCCCACGCCCGGATCGTCCGCGACCGGGCGCTCCGCCGCCGCATCGACGCGTTCCTCCTCTCGTCGCGGCAGACCGTCGCCGCCGGCGCATCGGAGCCGCCGCTGGCGATCATCGCCCGGCTACAGGAGATGCTCGACACCGCGAGCGCCCACGCCGACGACGAGGCCGATCCGCTGGCGCGGCAGATGACCGGCCGGGCGTTCATCGGCCGCCACCGCCTGCGCCGCCCCGCGCTGATCCCCGGCGTCCTCCACGAACTGGACCGGCTGGTCGTCGTCGGCATGGAGGGCAAGGGCAAGTCGATGCTGCTGGAGCAGATCGGCGTCGCCGCCGTCGCCGGCATCCACCCATTCCTCCTGACGCCTACCCGCCCGGCCCGCGTCCTCCGCCTCGACCTGGAGAACCCGACCGACCTGCAACAGGACCGGGCGGAGGCGCTGATGGAACTCGGCTCGGCCTACCCGGATTGGGATGATGACGCCTACCGCGTCTGGTCGCACCCGGCGGGGCTGAACCTCCGCGACCCGGCTGATCTCCACCGGCTCGCGGCGAACATCCGCCAGGCGCGGCCCGATCTCGTCCTCGCCGGCCCGGTCAAAAAGATGTACCACGACTCCGGGGAGACAAAGGATCACTCGATGGTCTGCGAGGCGTGGGACCGGCTCCGGACCCGGTTCGGGTTCGCGCTCGTCCTAGAGCATCACATGCCAGCGGGGAACATCCGCCGCCCCGACCGGCCGAGCGGCTCCGGGATCTGGATGTCCTGGCCCGAGTCCGGGGTGACGCTGAAACCGGCGGGGAAGGACCAGCCGCCCGACAGCCTCCGCGTGAGCAGTTTCCGTGGCCACCGCCGCCCGGGGATCGTCTGGCCTGAGCGGCTCGACCGGCCGCTGGTGGGCAAGTCGTGGCCGTGGCAGGCGGTCTACCCGGCGGGGACGCTGACGGATCAGACGCTGTGAGCGTCTACCCCGACTGGCGGGACCGGCCGCTCGCCGGCGACTGCTGGGCCGCCTGCCCGATGGGCTGCGGCGCGGTCCCCTCCGGGCATGAGCCCGGCTGGGAGACACCGGCCTGGCCGCCCGGAGAGCATCAGCGGTGGCTGCCCTATGGGCTCGCCAGGACCGGCTACCACGAGGCCGCCCACACGCCGGGAGCGGTGTGCATCGGCTCCCGCTCCCTCGGCCTGGTGCTGCCGCTCGCCGCGCCCAGTGAGGCTGAACTGTCGGCTGCCTGGGCCAAGCTGGACGCAGCGTGCCCCGCTGCCGACGCTGTTCTGAGGAGCCACTGATGAAGATCGCCGCGCTGGATCCGAGCCTGACAAGCCTCGGCATCGCCACCGGCCGGGACGGCCAGATCGGCCAGATATCGACCATCGCACCGGGGAACCTGCGCGGCCATGAGCGGCTCGCGCTGCTGTTGCGGCATATCGACACCATCGTCTCCGGGGCCGATGTGGTCATCATTGAGGGGCTCGCCTATGGGGCGAAGGGCAGCGCGCTGCTCGACCTCGCCGGGCTGCACTGGCTGATCCGTCACGAGCTATGGCAGGACCGGCGGCCCTACGTCGTGATCTCCCCCTCCTCGCTGAAGCAGTATGCGACCGCTAACGGCATGGCGAACAAGGCGCTCATGGTCGCCACCGCCTCCCGCCGGTTCCCCACAGTGGAGCTACAGACCGAGGATGAGGCCGACGCGCTCTGGCTCCTCGCCGCCGGGTTCGACTACTACGGGATGCCCATGTGCCAGATGCCGCAGGCGCAGCGGGCCGTCCTGACCGCCCGGCACACGAAGAAGCCGCCCGCCGGGGCGCGCTGGCAGCGCGGCGACCCGGTCATCCAGTGGGCCGCCGCGCCGTGGGCCGCCGCATCGTAGCTACAGCCGTGCTCTGCTGGCAGGCTGCTGGCAGGCCAACCGGAGGGAGACCCATGCCCGACGTGATCGTCATCCGCCACATCCATGAGCACGTCATCCTGGCGGATGACCGGCCCGGCCATCCGTGGGTCATGGAGAACCACGTCGGCGCGAACCACCGCACCGCCCAGGCCGCCCAGGTCTGGCTCCGCTCGCACGGCCTGTTCCCAGGCTGACCCGAGCCCGGAGGCCGCCGGGGTGACGGGATGAGCACCCCGGCGGCCTCCGCCCATGTTCTCACCCAGCCCTTGCGGAAATGTCAGCCGGCTCTGCTACCCTGGACGCGTGTGCAGTTACCGGCCAGATGGGGCACGGGACAGAGACGCTCAGGAGAGGAGCACACAATGACCGACACCAGGACGCTCGTAGAGGCCAGGGCAACCGACCTCGCAACGATCAAGTCCATGCTGGAGGAGCAGCGGGTCCGCAGGCATGACGTGGTGGTCTCATCGACGGCGATGAGCGCCTACGACGGGATGCTCCGGGTCCGCGACGGCGAGGTCGATATCACCGAGGATGGCGTGACCGCCATCGCCGGCGAGTATGCGGTCGGCTCCGTCTGGTGCGAGGGCATCGCCCGCCGCGTCGATCTGCCGGGGATGTACCTGGACCGCTGGCACGAGAACCGGGTGGACATCTTCGATCAGGTCGTCAACCGGGCGCTGCACGGCGGCGAGCGGAACGAGGGCACCAGCTACCCGGCTGATGGGCGGACGCACCTGCTGCGGCTGCTGCGCGGCGACCCGGGCGAGCCCGGCTTCGCGAGGGCGTTCCTCAGCCCGAAGTACCGCTTCATCGAGTCGTATGACGCGGTGATCGCGATGCTGGACGGCGCACGCCAGGCCGGCGTCGATGTCCGCCCGGGGATCTGCGACATGACCGAGCGGCGGTGCACGGTGACGCTGGAGGCTCCGGGGATCGCCGCGCTCGCGCCGAAGCTGCTGGCGGGCTACCGCTCCCAGTTCGACGGCCAGGACGCCCACGTCCGCGCTGGGGATGCCATGCGGCTGATCCAGCAGGGCGGCGGCGGCTGGACGATCCCGGAGGCGCTCGCCGCCGCAGCCCGGGAGGGCCAGGGCTACCCGGAGGGGCAGGAGCCGGTGGTCTGGGCCGGGATCAGGTTCACGAACTCGGAGACCGGCCACGGCAAGCGGACCATCGCCCCGATGATCCGGGTCCGGGTCTGCCGCAACGGCCTGGTCATCAACGCCGTCGCCGACGCCAAGGTCCACATCGGCGGCGCGCAGGGCGAGGGCGTAGTCGAGTGGTCCGCCGACGCCGTGGAAAAGGAACTAGCGCTGATCACGGCGCAGAGCCGCGACGCGGTGGCTACCTATCTCAGCCAGGAGTTCCTCGACGAGCAGGTCCGCCTGATCGAGGAGATGGCTGGCGCTCCTATCCGCAGGCCAGAGGAGACGGTGCGGGAACTGGTCCGCAAGGCCGGCTTCACCAAGGCTCAGGCGGATGACGTGTTCGGGTTCTTCGTCGAGGGCGGCCAGCCGACCGCTGGCGGCCTGGCCAACGCGGTGACCGCGCTGAGCCAGACGATCCCGGACGCCGACCTGGCCGCCAGGTATGACGAGAAGGCGTACGGCCTGATGCAGGCCGCCGCCGCGCTCGCCCGCTAGGGACCGCTCAGGCTGGCGGCCAATTCCCCCCCAAGCCGCCAGCCTGAGCCCCTCGACCGGAACCCGGACAGCAGGAGGAACTGCCCGGGCTCCGATCAAGGGGAACCCGCCCCGACCGATGAAAAGGAGGCAGACTGATGCCGACCGATGATGGCCTGCTCTGGGCCGAGGAGGTAGCCGAGCGGACCGGCCTCGCCAGCGGCAAGCGGGTCCGCGAACTCGCCTCCGCGTCCCGCAGACGCAAGCGCTCCGGGGCTGCGCTGCGGCCCGGTGATATGCCGCTCCCAGTGACACGGAGGATGCGGTCCTATCCGGCTGGCGGCCGGGTCATGTGCCCGCTCTGGCGGGCCGCCGAGGTGGACGTGTTCGCCGCCAACCGGCTCGGGCCGGGCGGCCGTCCCAGGGTCAGCGCATGACCGGCCCGGAGCACTACGAGGAGGCCGAGCTACTGCTGGAGCGCTCGGCGGCCGGCAGCAACCCGGGCAGCGTCGCGAGGGCGCAGGTCCACGCGACCCTCGCACTCGCCGCTGTGACCGCCATCAGCGATCCAGCCCTCGGCCTGCCAGCCGAGGTCCGGGATATGTGGTGGGCCGTAGCAGGCGGAACGGCGGCGACGTCATGACCGCCGGCCCGGCGCGGCTGTTCGTCGCCGCCTGCGGCGCAGACCTGTCCGATCAGCAGTCCTGGCATGAGCTACGCACCGCCGCTGTCACCTGGGATGCGGAGCGGGACTGGCTGATCGCGGTCTGCTTCGACTGCTCGCCGGTCCTGCCGCAGCCATTCGCCCACGAACCTGAACGCCATCAGTGGGCCACCGCCCACGCCCAGGCCACCAGTCACGACGTCCGCATCGGCCGCGAGCACCGCGACGTCGGGTTGCGGACGGTGTGGGAACTGGCACCGCTGGCCAGCCCGGAGCCGGTGGTGGCGCACCGCCGCTGCCCGGTCCACGGCACCCGGCTAGACCCGCTCCCGGCTGCTGGGGAATGGCGGTGCCCCATCCCGGACTGCGGGACGACCGCCACCGAGGTACGGCGCGGCGGCTGGACCGTGTGGAGCGTCCAATGGGCGGAGTAACCTACACCCCGCAGCCCGGCGATATGGCGACCTGCATCGTGCCCGGCCCAGTCAGCCCGCTGATCCGCCTCGGAGAGTGGGCCAACGGCGACGGGTTCCGCCCCGCCGGCCACGCGTTCATCTACATCGGCCACGGCGACATCGTCGGAGCCAACCCGGGCGGGGCGCGCCAGAACCGGCTCGCCACCACCGGCTACATCGACATCACCTGGTCCGCCCCAGCGATCCAGCCCACCGCCGCCCAGCGCTCCGACATGGTGCACCACGCGCTCGCGCTGATCGGCACCCCCTACTCGGCGCTCGACTATCTGGCGCTGGCCACCCACCGGCTGCACCTGCCGGCCCCCGGCCTCCGCGCCTACGTCGCCAGCACGAGGCACCTGATCTGCTCCCAGCTAGTCGACGCGGTCGCCTGCGCCGCCGGCGTCCACCTGTTCACAGATGGCCGCTGGCCCGGCTATGTGACCCCAGCCGAGCTATACAACCTGTTCACCACCAGAGGAGCAGCCGATGTGGATGCCTGACCCCCAGACGGTCCCACCCACCGATCTCATCTGGGCCGGGCTGATCCTCCTCGGCGTGGTGCTGCTGCTCGTGGGGATCGGCACGCTCCGCGACGCCATCGACGCCCATTTCCCCAGCCTCCCGGCACCGGACGAGCCGGCGCTCATGCACCAGGCGTTCGGCCTCCCCCAGCCCCGCCGGGCCGCTGGCAGGCCGCCGTGGGAGGGCAGCGACGGCGCTGAGGCCCCCGACCCGTATGCATGGCCCAGGCTGCCCCAGAGCTATCCGTACCCGCCGGCCCACCCCGAGGCATAGCCCCAGGAGGGCTGTAGCTACAGCGCCGAAAACGCGTAAACGAACGGTTTACCGGAGAGGAGCACGACGATGACCTACCAAAGGTTCTGGGCGGAGACAAGCAGGTTCGGCAGCATCGCGCTGCGCCCGGCAGATTGAGAGGAGGAAGTAATGGACGGTAAGCCTCCGCTGGAACCGCCGATGCCGTTGTGGCTGCGGGCGGTCTGGGGGGTGCGCGCGTACGCCACCTGGCCGTGGGAGGCGCACCGGCTCAAGCGGGCCGGGTGGCGGCGCACCGGCTGGATGACGTGGGAGAGTCCGGACGACTAAACGCGGCCCCAGCACCAGGTGGATCGGAAGGTGAAGAAGTTGAGCACACAGCGAGTTCTGCCAGAGGCCACCAGATGGCGTGAGAGTCGATGCTGGCGCAGCTACCGCACAACATCATCTCGGCGCTCGGGAATGTCGGGTCGCTGCTGTTCAGCGGAGGGCTGCGCCAGCCGCAGCGTGCCCAGCAGGTCGCCGGCCGGTTCCAGCAGGATGTCGCCGGCCAGCCACGCGACGAGCAGGGCGTTGACGACCTTGGAGCCATCGGTCCCAGCCTCCGCCGCCTGATCCTTCACTGCACGCCACCGGCCGTCCGGGATGCGGATGTTCCGGGTATTGGTGGCCACGATCCACAGCGTAGACGGATGATCGCGCTACGATCAGTAGCTAGCTGTACCCACAGCCCGGCGTGTCCAGCTAGACCAGGGAGCCGACGATGGCCGAACCCGCGCAGAAAACCGCCGCCAGCATCCCCGGCGCACCAGCCCGGACGATCACCGCCCTGGCGAACATCCCGACGCCGAGGAGCCCCGCCGAACTCGCCTACCTGACGGCGAGCCAGCAGGCCGTCTGTGAGTCGCTCGCCCTCGTCCTCGACATCCAGGCAGCGCAGCTACAGAAGGCGCTGGGCAGGCCGACCGGCGGCTCCGTGGACAGGTTCCGCGCCTCCACGATGGCCCGGATCGCGACCGCGCCGATGAAGCAGGCCGCTGACCGGGCTCGCGCCTCCGGCGCTAGCTCACGCGCCTGCTGGCGGCGGTTCCTCCGCGTCTACGACGAACTGCTGAACCCGCAGCGCAAGAGCCGCGAGGGCGGGTTCCACTTCCCCGCCAGGTGAGCCGATGCCAGCCCCGAAACTGCCACGCGCCGATCCGCTCGCGCATACTGAGGCGCTCCTGACGAAGGAGATCGCCCGGCTCTGGCGGGTCGTCCCGCCGTGGCTCGCCTGGGCCGCCGCGCTCATCCTCGCCGCCGCCCTGCATCACAACTGGCCGTCGTACTGGGCGGGTGTCCCGGTCATGGGCGCGGCGGTCCTCCTCGCCTGGCTGCTGTCGCATCTGACCCACCACCGGAAGGCTCCTCTTGCCCGCTGGCTCGCCGCTTCGACGATGCTGCTCGCGGGCGCGTGGCTCGCCCTCGCCGTAGGGCACGGCCTCGGCCATTTCGGGCAGCCGGTCCTCCGCGCCTGGCTGTTCGGCGGCGGCTCTCTCTGCCTCGCCTGGTCGATCTGGCTGCACCACCACGACGGCGAGGAGCAGGGGCCAGCCGGCGCAGGATGGTTCGTCAAGGCGACCGCGCACAGCGGCAGGCCGGGGATCAGGCTCCGCGTCACCGAGGTGCTCCCGGCGAGGATCACCGGCATCCTCCGCCATCCGCCGGGCGTCACCACCGACGAGGTAGCGAAGGAACTGCCGTCCATCGAGTCCGCCGCCGGCCTGCCGCCCCGCTCGCTGAAGGTCACCGAGGACCCCGATCACGCCGGCCGGTCGAAGCTGACCATCGTCAACCCGGCGGCGCTCGCCAAGTCGCGGCCGTGGCAGCGGCCGAGCGAACCGAACGGCTCCATAGCGGATCCGATCGAACTCGGCACGTTCGCGGACGAGACCCGCGTCCGCATCCCCATCGGGCAGGGCCACTGGCAGATCATGGGCATGACCGGCGCGGCTAAGACAACCGGCCTCGGCTGGACGATGCTGGCCGAGTTGTTCACCCGCCGGGAGGTCGCCATCCAGGCCGTCGATCTCGCCAAGGGCGAGCAGTTCCTCGGCTGTATGAGGCCGGCGCTGCATCGCCTGGCGACCGACCCGAAGGATGCCCGCGACCTGCTCCACTCGACCTACCGGGCGATCCGCCCGAGGACCGACTACCTGGCGGACATGCACCTGACCCAGTGGGAGCCGGCCTGTGGCCTCAGCCTCCTCATCACCTGGATCGAGGAGGCATCCTGGGTTTTCAACACCGCCCTGTCCGACCGGGACATCGAGAAATGGGTCGTGCCCGCTGTCGTCGCCGCCCGCTCCGCCGGGGTGCTGTTCGCCTTCTCCATCCAGCGCGCCGACTTCACGATGATGCCGACCCAGATCCGCGCCCAGATGGGCCGCATCACGATGGGCGTCGCAGGGTCGGAGGACGCACAGTTCGGCCTCACCGACTACCAGGCCGATCACAACTGCGCGCCTGACCGCTGGACAAACGAGCGGCCGGGGATGTTCTACATCGACGTGCCGGGCATCCCGGAGCAGTACAAGCTGACCGAGGCGCGGACAGACTACTGGGGGCCGAACTCGGCGCTGATGCGCCAGCACGCCCTCCACTACCCGGCGTCGGCCCGGCCGATGGACGCCTACACCGCCGCCCACCTGGACCCGGCACCAGCCGAGCCCGAGACCACCCGGCCACAACCCGCCGAGCCTGCCCGGGAGACCGTCAGGCTCGTCACCCAGCCAGCCGCCGAGGAGGCAGCCATGACCGATACCGACGAACCCGAGCGCACCGAGTACGACGACCCGGCCCTGTGGATGGCCGCAGCGGAAACCGGCGGCTACGACGCGGCCGAGACCGCAGCCGCCGAGGCGTCCGCGTTCAGGTTCGGCAGCCCCGAGGCGGACGCCCCCATCGCCGCCGAACCGGTCTCCGCCGACGAGGCAGCCGCCCGGCTAGAGGAACTGATCTCGGCCATGTGGCGCGACGGCGAACGCGAATTGACAATGGACCGCCTCGCTGAGCTATGCGAGGACATCGGCCGCGACCGCACCTGGCCATACCACGCCACCCAGGCGCTCGTCAGCCGGGGCGTCCTAGAGCAGCATGACCGGCCGCGCCGCTGGACGATCCTCTCGGCGGCGGCGTGATGGGCGGCTGCGCAGCGGCCTGCCGGTGTGTCTGCCATGCCGGCGCTCGCGGCTGGTGGATCGCCGCCATCCTCGCTGCCGCCGCCTGGTGGCAGCGCGCCCTCATCCTCGACATCCTCCTGTGGATAACCATCGCCACGGTCACCGCCGGGCTCGGGCTCGCCTGCGCCAGGGCGGTCGCCCGCGCTCACGGCCGCTCACTCTCGCTCGCCTGGACGCCCCGCACATCTGTGCACGCGGCTGTGCGCGCCGCACCCTGGCGTGGGGCCGCGCCCGCTGCCCTCCCAGGTGACAGCGTTGTGCAGACGCCCGCACACGCTCCTGCACAGCCGGTTGCACAGCCCGCTCACAACGTCATCGACCTCGGCTCGCGGCGGCCAGCGGCATGACAAACGAGGAGCGGCTGTCCCGCTACTGGGGTGACAGCAGGCCGTACCGGCGGCCCGCCGTCTGGGCGGTTATCCACAGCGGCGATCATGGGATGCCCGGCTGCTCGAAGGGCAGTCATGGGCATTGGCTGCCGGTGACCCCAGCGCAGCACCGCCGCCTGATGCAGCACGCTGGCGCGGACGAGCGCAGGCAGAACGGTCGGCCGCCTCCCGTACCCTGAACCTGTGGGTACAGCGGAGAGGAGCCCGCGTTGGACGACGAGCAGCAGGAGCAGGAGCGCCAGTTCATCGAACGCGACGCGCCGTTTAACTGGCCGCCGTTCGCCGCGCTGATCGTCGCGGCCGTGGTCGTCGGCGCGTGCATGATCCTGACCTGGTGGGCGCACGCCCACCACTGGCGGCCGTGATGCTAGAGGACGCGGCGCGATGATGCGGGCCACGCATGTGATCGGCGGCTGCGCGGCGTGGCTGGCCGTATGCGCTGCCGCATCCCCGCCGGCCGTGGTGACGCTCGCCGGGACCGTTGCCGCTGGGGTGGCCGCGCCGCTGTGCGACATCGACAACGTGGGCGCGTGGGCCAGCCGGCGCAGGGGTTCGCGCCGCCGCGCCCATCCGTGGAAGTACCGGGCGGCGCGGGTCATCGCCCACTGGGGTGCGCACCGCCGGGGGCCATGTCACAGCTTCATCGTCACCGCCTGCGCGGCGGTGCTCCTCGCCGCCCCTGTGCTGCTGGCAGGATGGTGGCCGTGGGCCATAGCCGCCGCGATGGGCACCGGCTGGTGGTCGCACATCGCGCTTGATCTCGCCAACGCCCAGCCGGTTAGGGCGTTCTGGCCATTCGGCCCGCTGATCTACGGGCTCGGCTTCCGGGTGGGGAGGAGGGGTGAGCTATGGCTGATCCGCCCAGCGGCGGCGGCAGCGGTGGCCCTGCTGGCACTGGTGACGCTGCGCTGATCGCCCGAGCGCTCGTCTACCCCTCGATAGAGGACGGCCAGGTGGCGGTCAAAGTCGCCTGCGTCATCTGCGGCGACCTCGATCTGGTCGCCTGGGCGAGACGTGAGGCGGCCGTCCCAGACCCTGCTGTCCAGGGCGGCGCTGAGTCGTTTGTCATCGAGATGCTCAACGCCGTCGTCGGCTGGCACTACGGGGAGCAGCATCCCGAGTTCGTGTAACCACAGGGCGAGCCTGGCAGCGCGAGCCGGCGGCAGCCGCTAACCTGCCGCCATGAGACTCCGTGCCGTCCTCGCAGTGGCCGCCGCCGCCGGCCTGCTGGCCGCCTGCGGGCCGCCGACGCCCAGCCCGACCCATAGCCCGAGCCCATCTCACACGACCGCCAGCCCGAGCCCGAGCCCGAGCCCGACCGGGAGCCCGCAGCCGCCGCCCGGCCCGATCACACCTCTCGTGCCAGTGCATGACCCGGGCAATGTCACCGGGACGCTCAGCGGCGAGCACTGCCATGTGATCGCCACCCCGGGAGGCGGCCTCCCCGACCCGAAGTGCACGCCGGGCAGCATCGACCCGCAGATCACCGCCGCCAGCCTTTGCCCCTACGCGAGCACCCGGGCGTACCGGCCACCGGAGAGCCAGACGCAGGCGTTCAAATACGGCCAGGCATACCCGGCGTACGGCATCGCCGCCGGGACTAAGACCGAACTGGATCATCTGGTCAGCCTGGAACTGGGCGGCTCCAACTCGGCGCTCAACCTCTGGCCCGAGGTGCCACCGACCCCGAACCCGAAGGATGCCATCGAGAACGCCCTCCACGCCTGGGTGTGCCAGGCCAGCGGAGCCGCCGCGCAGGCACGCCTTCAGCAGGCGCAGCTAGCCATCGCCACGAACTGGACAACCGCCGAGGCCGTCCTCCACATCACCGTCGCCGGCGGCGGCGCATGAGCGCCCCGCCGATGGGCGGCTTCTACCTCGCCGACCAGCGCTACCAGGAGGATGTGCCAGTCGCCGCGATCCGCGAGCATCCCCGCAACTACAACGAGGGCGACGTCGAGGCCATCGACGAGAGCCTGGCCGAGCATGGCATGGTCGGCGCGGTTCTCGTCCAGGAGTCAACCGGCTACATCGTCGCCGGGAACCACACCTACCGGGCGGCGGTAGCCCGGGGCGCTGAGACGATCCCCGCGTTCTGGCTGGATGTCGGCGACGACGAGGCTGAGCGGCTGATGGTTGTCCTCAACCAGGCGGCGCGGCTGTCAACTTTCAACCCGGCGAAGCTGCTGGCGCTCCTCCAGCCGATGCACGAGTCTAGCCGGGGGCTCGCCGGGACGGCGTTCAATTTGCAGCGGATGGACGAACTGGCGCTGCTGCTGGGCGCTCCGCCGACCCCGGCTGGCGGCGACTCCGCCGGCTCCGGGGCAGAGGCGACGCGGAAGCTGGCCGACAGGTTCCTCGTCCCCCCGTTCTCCGTCCTCGACGCCCGGCAGGGCTACTGGCAGGAGCGCAAAAGGTCGTGGCTCGCCCTGGGCATCGCATCGGCCGAGGGCAGGCCGGCGAACCTGCTGAAGTTTTCCGGGACGGTGCTGGACGCTCAGCGGCCCGCGCGGCCGAACAGGTCGAAGCCGTCTGACTCCGGGAACGACCCACAGTTCTACTGGAAGAAAACCCTAGCCGAGCGGCAGGCCGGCCGCGTCCTCACAACCGAGGAGTTCCTCGCCGACTGGTATGAGGGGCCAGACGCCTACACCGAGGGCACCAGCGTGTTTGACCCGGTGCTGTGCGAGATCGCCTACAGGTGGTTCTGCCCGCCCGATGGCTCAGTCCTCGACCCGTTCGCCGGCGGCTCCGTGCGCGGCATCGTCGCCGCCAAGGTCGGGCTCCGCTACTGCGGTGTCGATCTGTCCGCCGCGCAGATCGCCGCGAACGAGGAGCAGGCGGAGCGGCTCGGCGTCAAACCCCACTGGCATCAGGGCAACGCCACAGGGATCAAACCGTCCTGGCCGTGGAAGGGTGAGCGGTTCGACCTGCTGTTCTCCTGCCCGCCCTACTACGACCTGGAACGGTACTCCGATGACCCGGCGGATCTGTCGAACCTGGCGACCTACCCGGAGTTCCTGGCCGAGTACCGGACGGCGATCAAACGCGCCTCCGCCCGCCTCGCCAATGACAGGTTCGCCTGCTTCGTCGTCGGCGAGATCCGCGACAGCCGGGGCATCTGCCGGGGATTCGTCCGCGACACCATCGCCGCCTTTGAGGAGGCGGGGCTGCGGCTCTACAACGAGGCTGTCCTCGTCACCGCCGTGGGGTCGCTGGCGCTCCGCGCCGCCCGCATCTTCGCCCCGGGCCGGAAGCTGGCCAGGGCGCACCAGTCGGTCCTCGTCTTCGTCAAGGGCGACCCCGCGAAGGCGGCCGAGGCGTGCGGGCTCCTCGACATCCCAGACCCGGCGGAACTATTCGGCCACCCCCTCCCGGCCGAGCCCGCCGCCAACGGCCACGCTGACCCGGCCACGGTAAACGCCACCTTGACCCCCGGCGAGCCAGACGGCCCGTCCCCAGCCTGGGCTAAGGGCCTGCCCCTGGACCGGCTGCGGGCCGTCGCAGCGTTGTGGAGGCAGCATGACGGCGACCTCCCGCTCGGCGCGTTCACCCGCGTCAAGGAGAACACCGTCGCAGAGTGGGCCACTGACGGCAGGCTCCACGTCTGGGGCGCAGGCGGCAGCCCGGTAGCCGCCGCGTCGTGGAGGACCGCCGAGCGGCCGCTCCGCCAAACCGACTTCCGCGACCAGGTCATCGCCACCGTCCAGCCCGGCGAACTCCTCATCGACCGGGTAGCCGGCGACGTGTCGATCCTCGCCGCCGAGCTAGCCCGTCACCGTGCCCCCATCTGGCTGTGGGCATGGCAGGAGAACCCGGCGGACCGCTGGCTCGCCGACGCGCTCGGCCTCACCTGGAACGGGACGAAGATCAGGGCCAGCAGCGAACTCCTCGGCCTGTGGGGGCCACGCCCATCAGAGACGCAGATGCGCGACATCGACCTCTGCGGCCTCGTCCGCCTCGACGCCCGGTTCGACCCCGACGCCCTGGCCGCCGAGATCGCCGCAGCCGGCCCAGCCTGGGCCGACCACTATGCGAGCTACAACCGGGGCCACTCCTGGTCGGCGGTCGCGCTGCGCGGCTACGGCGGCGACCCGATGTTCATCCAGAAACCAGCCGAGATGTCCCGCAAATGGAAGCAGGACAACCCGGAGAAGCTGGCCTGGGAGATCACCGACACCCCCGCCTACGACCTGCTGCCCGGTGTCCGCGAACTGATCGACTCAATGCCCGGCGTCAAACACCGCGTCAGGCTGATGCGGCTGACCCCTGGCGGCGGCGAACTCACCCGCCACTCCGACATCACCGACCCGGACTGCGGCACCGAACCCGGCCAATTGCTCCGCCTCCACTTCCCCGTCGTCACCAACCCCGCCGTCCTGTTCCGCTCCTGGACGCTCGGCGGCGACATTCAGTCCTGCTGGATGGCGGAGGGCACAGCCTGGTATCTCGACACCCGCAAACCGCACACCGCCCGCAACGGCGGCACCACCGACCGCATCCACATCGTCGCCGACATCGAGTCCTGCCCGCAGCTACTCGCCCTCGCCCTCGAAACCGCCCCCACCGAGCAACCGGACCTGACGTGGGAGACGCCGCAGATCGCCGGATGGCTGCCGTGGCCACTCGGCTGATCGCCCCACCCCGGCTCATAGAGCACGGCGGCCTGACAGTCCTCCGCGACGACCTGATCGAGGGCGGAACAAAAGTCCGCGTCGCACCCGCCCTCCTCGCCTCCAATGACGAATGGGTGTTCGCCGGCCCAGCGCAGGGCTACGCACAGCTAGCCCTCGCCATCGCCTGCCAGGCCGCCGGCAAAAGAGCCGTGTTCTTCACCGCCCAGCGCAACCACCCGCTCCCCCTGACGGCTCAGGCGATGGGCCACGGCCTCCGCGTCATCCAAGTCCCCTACGGCAGGATCAGCAACGTCCAGGCGAAGGCACGCGCCTACTGCGCCGCCACTGGCGCATCATTCATCGGCCTCGGCCTCCTCCTCCCCGGCATGGAAGCCGCACTCACCGAACTGGCCGCCAGCCTCCCCATCGACCCCGCCGAGGTCTGGGTCACCGCCGGCTCCGGGACACTCGCCCGAGCCTGCGCCGCCGCCTGGCCGGCCGCCGCCATCAACGCCGTCCAAATAGGCATGAAACCCACCCTCCCCCCCGGCTGCCGCCACTTCATCGCCCCCGAACCATTCTCCCGCCCAGCCCAGCACCCCCCACCAGTCCCCTCCGCCACCTACTACGACGCCAAAGCGTGGCGCTTCGCCCGCGCCCTCGCCCACCGCAGCCCCCGCACCCTGTTCTGGAACGTCGGAGCCTAACCATGCCCCTCGACCCCCCAGACGGCCT